>Ga0136656_1000675_pt1 | contig 12048 bp, 11 predicted proteins | sample CPBDNA_9_FD_94862 | JGI IMG/M metagenome (GOLD analysis project Ga0136656, IMG submission 94862) | Freshwater to marine salinity gradient microbial communities from Chesapeake Bay, USA - CPBay_Sum_15_0.8_DNA (version 2) | ecosystem: Environmental > Aquatic > Marine > Coastal | place: USA...
AATTTAGAGTGCGTAGTTTTTCTGGAGAAGAATCACAACTTCTTAAGGAGGTTAAAGAATTATTAGACTCCCATTTTTCATCGCAGCACCACAGACTTTGTGCACACAACGGAAAAGAATTTGACTTCCCCTTTTTGGCAAAGCGTATGCTAAAACATCAGTTGGCGTTGCCCACATTATTACAACTTATGGGCAAAAAGCCCTGGGAAGTACCGAATATAGACACCTTAGAGCTTTGGAAATTTGGTGACTATAAACACTACACCTCTTTAAAGCTATTGGCACATTTTTTTGATATTCCTTCTCCCAAAGACGATATGGACGGCTCGGATGTGGCACGGGTGTATTATGAAGAGAATGATCTAGCGCGCATTGTGCGCTATTGTGAAAAAGATGTGGTTACCTTAACACAAGTATATTTAAAGCTCACACTACAGCCACCACTTGATGAGGCCGAAATCGTTTATGTCACATAAGGTGGTTAACCGCTTTGAATTCTGTATTTTTGTCAATATATAATTGTTTTATGGACACTATTCTTTCTTTACACTCTCGTCTTGCCTATGTAGTTCTAATCGTATTGGTACTGGCAGTTTTAAACGCATTTTGGGGCGTATTTGGCAATCGAAGTTTTGGCACAAAAGACCTTCGCCTCTCGCTTTTTGGGCTTATTTTTTCACATATTCAACTGCTGTTGGGTATCATTACCTATTTTGTTTCCCCCTATTTTTCGGCTTGGGAAAGTGGTATGGGTGCTGTAATGAAAGACGCCACACTACGCCTTTTTTTAGTAGAGCACCCCACAACAAACATTTTGGCTATAGTGCTGATTACCATGGGGTGGTCGTTGCACAAAAAAGCAGCTAATGACAGAAAGAAGTTTTTTAGAATTGCCATTTTCTATACTTTGGGAACCCTATTGCTTATAAGTAGAATTCCTTGGGCACAATGGCCCTAAAGAAAGAAAGCACCTTAAAAAAGGTGCTCTCTCATAACCAACCATATTAAACTATGAAAAACTATTAAGCAATTTTTTTGCTTCACGTTTACACTTGCAAGTTAAGACGCATTTAAGCTCCTAGTTGTGAAACATTTGTTAAAGTATTTAATGCTAAAAACACCTTAAAATGGCCGATTTTTCTAAAATTGCTGTGCTAGGTAGCGGTAGTTGGGCAACTGCACTAGTAAAAATTTTGTGTGAAAACAACTCCAATGTGGGGTGGTATGTTCGCAACGAAAACATCTATGAGCATTTGCTACACGAAGGACACAACCCCAACTATTTGAGTAGTGTAGAGTTTGATACCTCACGTTTGAGCCTGTATACCGATTTGAATGAAATTGCGCTAGCATACGATGTTTTTGTTATTGCCATTCCCTCTTTTTATTTGGATAGTTCATTGGAAACGCTAACAGCATCTATTGAGAATAAAATCATTTTTTCTGCCGTGAAAGGAATTGTTCCTGAGCGCAAAATGTTGGTTGGGCGTTATCTATCTGAAAAATTCAACGTCCCCGAAACCCACTTGGGTGCCATAACGGGACCTTGCCACGCCGAAGAAGTTGCGCTAGAAAGACTTTCTTATCTTACTGTGGCAAGTACCAATATTTTGTTGGCAAAGCAGATGAAGTCCAAACTTGACTGCAACTACATTCGCACGGAAACTTCGGACGACGTTGTGGGAACAGAATATGCTGCCACACTCAAAAATGTGTATGCCATTGCTGTAGGCATGGCGCACGGATTGGGCTATGGCGATAATTTTATTAGTGTACTCATTAGCAACGCTATGCGGGAGATGAAACGCTTTATCAAGCACGTTGACAACAAAAAAAGAAACATCAACAAATCCGCCTATCTGGGCGATTTGTTGGTTACTGCCTACTCCATTTTTAGTCGAAACCGAATGCTTGGAAACATGATTGGCAAAGGCTATACCGTAAAAGCTGCACTTGTGGAAATGACCATGGTTGCCGAGGGCTATTGCGGTGCCAAAACTGCTTACGAGTTAAGCGAATCTTTTAGTGGAAAATACCCCATAATGCATTGCGTCTATCAGGTGCTTTACGAGAAGGAATCTGCGAAGAAAAAAATGAAGGCGCTGAGTCTGGTGCTTAACTAGCTGAGGTAAACTGCTTTAAAAATCGCACATCGTTTTCGTAGAACTTACGAATATCTTCTATTTGATACAGGAGCATTGCCATGCGTTCTAGTCCCATACCAAACGCAAAGCCCGAAAATTCTTCTGAATCAATGTCGCAATTCGTAAGCACGTTTGGATCTACCATGCCGCAACCCATAATTTCGAGCCACCCTGTTCCTTTGGTAATACGATAATCTGCTTCGGTTTCTAATCCCCAATAAATATCAACCTCTGCACTTGGTTCTGTAAACGGAAAATAGGATGGGCGAAGGCGGATTTCAGCGGTGCCAAAAATAGCTTTTGTAAAATATAGTAGTGTTTGCTTTAAGTCGGCAAAAGACACGTTTTTGTCAATATACAATCCTTCTATTTGGTGAAACACACAGTGTGAACGTGCCGAAATGGCTTCGTTTCGAAACACTCGCCCGGGCGACAAAATCCGAATGGGCGGCTGGTTGCTTTCCATATGACGCACTTGAACAGAAGACGTGTGTGTGCGCAGCATCACATCTGGTTTTGTTTGTACAAAAAAGGTGTCTTGCATGTCACGTGCAGGGTGATGCTCGGGCAAATTAAGCGCAGTGAAGTTATGCCAATCGTCCTCAACTTCTGGTCCAGACGAAAGTCCGTATCCAATACGACTAAATACATCGATTACCTTATCGCGAACAATACTGATGGGGTGACGTGCACCCAACGGAATGGGTTGCCCCGGGCGTGAAATATCGTCTAAAGCACCTTTGGTTTTTCCTTTTCCGCCAAGGGCTGCTTGCAGTTCATTTACCTTTGCTTGCGCTTCGGTTTTTAGTTGATTTAGCAATTGCCCGTATTCTTTTTTTTGTTCGTTAGGAACGTTTCTAAAATCGGCGAAAAGCTTGGTGATATGTCCTTTTTTACCCAAATAGGCAATACGAAACTGTTCCACTTCATCAGCGGAAGTCGCCTCAAAAACCGCTACATCAGCAATATGTACTTTGATACTATCTATCATGGAGGCAAAAATACACATTCCGTCCATAGTACCGCCATCGGCATTAAATCTATGCGTACATTTGTACTATGCCGCTCAATTATATCGACCTTGCTGTTGTGTGTTTGCTCTTCTACGGACTTGTTCGTGGTGCATTTCGTGGGTTTTTTGTAGAAATCGCCTCGTTGTTGGCGTTGGTGCTAGGTGTTTTTGGAGCACTTCATTTTTCGAGTTTTACAGCAGATTTATTAGCAACATATTTGGAGTGGGAATACCTACCGCTTTTGGCGTTTGCACTTACGTTTGTTGGTATTATTATTGGCGTGGCATGGATTGGAAAGCTCCTCACAAAACTTGCAAAAGTGATTTTGCTTGGCTTTCTAAACCGCCTATTGGGCGCCCTTTTTGGAGCGTGCAAGTGGTTGGTTATTTGTGGTGTATTGATATGGATTTTGGGTCAAATTAACGTCTTTGTCCCTTTTTTGCCAGAAGAAGTCACCAAAGGTTCCTTGTTCTTTGAGCCACTTCAAAATTTAGGTGCTTATTTGTTTGAACAAATCAATACAGAAAAAATCCCTTAGACGAAATCCCGCCTATTTTGCAACAAAGCTAATGTGCTGAATACTAGTCTTTGGAATCCAGCCAATAGCACCATTTGTCAGTTTTACCTTTACCCAATCTTCAACCTGTTCTTGTACAAAAACCTTTGCTCCCTCATGAATAGTAAGCAACACTTCTGATCTTAGGTTAGGTTCGGCTCTTAAGGATTCTTCTTTTGCAAAAACAATTGCAGGGTGTGTGTTTTGCACGATGCTTTTTTGCTGCAGCGCAACAAACAATGCAAATACAGCAGTAAATGCAGCGATAATAAAACCAGTAAAAAACAATCGCTTTACGCCACTTTTTATAGCTCTGATATACAAGAAAAAGAAAAGTGCCGCCAGCCAAACGCATAAAATCACTACAAGACTCCAACCGCGAACAGAGGTCAAAAACAACAAGCGGTCTGTTGTTTTTTTAAGGTCACTTTCGGGCAATGGTGAAAACCGGTCTAACGTCATGTTTTGGGCAAATGCCAAATTGTTCCGCACTTGTGGATTATCAGCGTCCAACAAAAGTGCTTTTTCGTAATTTAAAATACTAGGCGCAATGGCATTTTGCTTATAGTAGGCATTGCCTAAATTAAAATACAACTCCGCAGCATGCACGCCCAACGAACTAATGGAATCGTAATATATTATGGCGCGTTCATATTCACCTTGATTGTAGGCGTTGTTCCCTTCGCGAAACAAATCTTCGGGCGACTGCCCAACACACACAACACACGAAAAAAGTACAAAAAGTGAAATTGTTCTCATGATTAAAATTGTTTGTCCATTTGGGTTATCGCTTCCACAGCGGTGGCATAGTCTTGCTCCATACTACTTCTTGAACTCGGCGTATATCGGGCAAACTCACAATTGGTTAGTACCCGAATAAATAGCGCAACGGTTTGGGTGTCGACGCCTTTTTCGGTGAGTAAATTTTCCATTTTTTCCTTACTAAAATCGGCGGTTTGTATATGCAAGCGGGCTTTCACATAATTGTGAAGAGCAGCCTCTAATGCCACATAAAAATCTGTAGCATCTGACATATTGCGTTTTGCTTTGCCTAAGTATTTTTTTACCAATTTGGCTTTATGACGTTGCGCCACTAGGGCAGCATCAGGAGTACGTTTGCGCAACGCTAGGTATATTACCAACAGCAAAACAGGCAATAGCAACAACACATAAAATATCGTACTTCCTAGAAAAGGGGGTTGTACTATGGATTTAAAGCTTGCGCGTTGTGCTATGAATTGAAACGCATTGGAAATTGCGGGGACTTCAACTGCCGTAGCTGTGGAAGTGTTTGACGCTACTGTGCCGACAGATTTTGGTCCTTCAATTACGTCTATAACAACTTCTTCAGAAGTTAGCGTTTTATAGGATTTACTGCTTGGGTCAAAGTACGAAAACCGCACAGGTGGAATGGGATATTTTCCTTGAAACTGCGGCACTAAGGTATAGGTGTCTTGAATGTTTCCGCGCATCCCACTCAAAGTGGTGTTCACTTGCTCGTTGTGCTCTGGGTCGTAACGTTCAAGGGCACTTGGCGTAACCAATTCGGGAAGTGAAAACAGCTTCAAGTTTCCTTTTCCTGTCACTTGTACCGTAGCTTGTAACGACTCCGAAGCATTAAGCGCATTTTTTGAAGTTTTTACCTCTAATTCAAATGTTCCTACGGCACCGTTAAACGTGTTTGGTTTCCCCTCTTCTGGAAACGGCAAGACGTTTAGGGTTCGTTTTCCTGCGGTGATGGTGCGTGACACTTGGGTGTAAATTTCATTCCCAAAAAAGTCGCGGCGATTGGTGGGAACGTCTAACTGCACATCTAGCGTAAGCGGAGCAATGGGGAGTTTGCCTGCACGCTGCGGATACAAAACGGTTTGTTGCCACGCCACAAAATTGTATAATTTGCCCTTGTACATTTCTCTATCAATAGTCCGCCTTGATGGAATATCTTGCGACCAAAAGTCTTTGTATTCGGGCATGTCGATGGGACTAACATCAGAAGGTCTTACCTTACCGCCAAAATAGAGTTTGTACACCACTGTTACCGGTTCATTGATATATACCCTGCTTTTAGATAATTCGGCCACTAAATGTACATTCTGTGAGGCGATGTAGTTTGGGTCATTGGGGTTTTTAGGCAGTTCCACGGCATCTTTTACCACCACTTTTACGGGGCTAGTCTTATAGATATTTCCGTCAATTTCTATAGACGCCTGACCAATATTTGTGGTGCCCTTTTTTAGGGGTGTCAAAAAATAGGTGTAGCTTTTGGAGAACGATCGCTTGCCGTTTACAAACATATTGCTCACCGACTGATTCGGTCCTGCAACAACACGAAAGCCATCGAAAGAGGGCGGTTGAAAATTGTCGCCATCCGTATTCATGGTAAACTCCACACGAAGACGCTCGTTGATACCAAGTTCGTTTTTGCTAACAGTAGCTTCAAACGTAACCTGCCCAAAAAGCCTTGACGTAACCGCCAAGACAAGCAACAAACACCAAATGCCTTTTTTGTTCATTACCAATCTTTTTTATTTTTTGTGCCAACCGCTTTTGCTTTTTTGGCATTCACTTTGTCTTGTACTTTTTTCTCCTCATTGTTCATGGCTTCCAGCAAATTCTGAACCTGTTGTGGCGATAATTGCGCAGGGCGTGCTTGTGGCTGCTGCTCTTTCTCATTGTCGCCTTGCTGGTCTTGAGAGTCATTTTTGTCCGATTCTTTTTCGTCCTTTTCGTTGTCGCCCTCTTCGCCAGACTGATCTTTGTTGTCTTCCTGGTTTTCGCCTTCTTGTTCTTTATCCTTATCGCCCTCTTTATCTTGGTTTTGATCGTTTTGCTGATCTTGATTATCCTTTTGGTCTTGATTGTCTTTTTGGTCGTCGTTTTGGTCTTGATTTTGATTGTTGTCCTCCAGCATTTTTTTAGCTAACGCATAATTATAGCGCGTTTCATCATCGTTGGGATTGTTTCGCAGCGCATTTTTATAAGCTTCTACAGCACCTTTATAATCTTTTACTTGCATCAAGGCATTGCCAATATTGTGGAAGGTACGGTGTTTGTTTGGGCGTTCTTTGGTGGTTTTTGCTACATCGGCATAGGCGCGCAGCGCCTCATCAACATAATTGTCTTGCTGCAGGGTAGCCCCCATATTGTAACGTGCTATATCGGTTTTTGTGCCTGTTGCCACAGCACGACGGTAATTTTTTTCTGCCTCAACGCCATTCAGCGCATCAAAGGCTTCGTTGCCATCAAAAATAAAATTCTCTGCTTGCTGTATACGCGTTTCATCTTGCGCAGCAACCATTAGCGGAAGCCAAAAAACAATACAAAGCACCTTACGCATCATGAAATAGATTTAGATTTTTTAGCCATTGGGTTTTTCGGAAAAATAAAAATCCGTCCAGCACTATCAAAAATAAGCCAATTCCCAAAAACCATTGAAATTGATCTTTGAATTTAACAAATTGTTTGGCTTCAAATTCTTGTTTGTCCATTTCTTTTAAGCGGTCAATAATAGCCGTTACTACGGCATCGGTGTTGCTGCCGTCTAAAAATAGTCCGTCGGTTTCTTCGGCTATGGATTTCATCTGATTAAAGTCGCTTTTGGTAATTACTACTTCGCCATCAGCATCTTTTTTGTAGGATACTGCATTCCCTTGTTTTACAGGGATAACAGAACCTTTTTCTGTGCCAACAACTACCGTAAAAAAGGTAATCCCTTGCGTAGCAGCTTGCTTGGCAGCAACCAACGCATCTTCGCCGTGATCTTCCCCATCAGAGATGATACAAACCACTCGGTTGGTTTGATTTTCATCGTCAAAATAGGTTTCTGCCAATCGTGTAGCTGCCGAAATGGCTGTTCCTTGCGAGGAAATCATATTGGTGTCTAAGGACGTCAAAAACATACGTGCAGCAGCGTAGTCTGTAGTGATGGGTAAATGTGGAATCGCCGACGAGGCATAGGCAATAATCCCCACACGATCGCTAACCAATTGGTTGATGAGTTCGCTTGCCAATCGTTTGGCTTTTTCCAATCGGTTTGGCGCAATATCTTCTGCCAGCATACTTTTAGACACATCTATCGCAAACACCAAATCTACCCCTTCGCGCTTTACGGTTTCTAACTCTGTGCCTATTTGCGGATTGACCAATCCCAAACAAATAAATGCCAATCCCAGCCACAACAATACTTGTTTTGCCCAGCCTTTAAAAAATGAACGTTCGGGCGCAATATGCGCCAACATCTCAGATGAAGCAAACGACTGCTGAACGCGTTTTTTCCATAGGGTAAATAGGGCGTATCCAAGTGCTAAAACAGGGATTACCAACAGCAAATAAAAATATGTCGTTTGCTCGTACTGTATCATGCCATTGCCGATTTAAATAGGGTGTGACGTAATATCCATTCCAACAAGAGCGCAGCAATTGCCCATAAAACAAACCAACGAAACTGTTCGTGGTATTTGGTATAGCGAATTTCCTCCACTTCTGTGCGCTCCAGCTTATCAATTTCTTTGTAGATGGCTTCTAATTTTTTGTTGTCCGTAGCTCGATAGTAACTTCCTCCCGTTTCAGTTGCAATCGACTTTAATAATTCTTCGTCAATTTCGACTTTGGTAAGCTGATACACAAAAGAGCCGTCTGGTCTAAGGGCAACTGGCGCAGCTGCGCTGCCATTGCTTCCCAACCCAATGGTGTACGTTTTTATTCCAAACGAACTTGCCAACCCAGCGGCGGTTTTTGGATCCACAAAACCTGTGTTGTTTACACCGTCTGTCAATAAAATAATGACTTTGCTTTTGGCTTTGCTGTCACGCAATCGGTTTACTGCCGTGGCAAGCCCCATGCCAATAGCCGTGCCGTCATTAATCACGCCGTCATAACTTACTTTGCCAAGTACGTCTACCACAAGAGCTTTGTCAGAAGTAATGGGTGTTTTGGTATAACTTTCGCCTGCATACACCACCAATCCAATGCGGTCTGAAGTGCGTTTGGCAATAAAATCTGCAGCCACTTTTTTTAGTGCAGACAAACGGTTGGGTTTTAAATCTCGGGCAAGCATACTCGACGAAACATCGATTGCCATCACAATATCAATCCCCTTGTTGGTTTTGGTTTGGGTGCTTACATCTTGCGTTTGTGGACGTGCCAGTGCTACTACAATAAGCGCAATTGCCAACATGCGTAGGACTACCAAAATAGGTTGCCATTTGGGCAATCTTCCTGATTTGGTAAACGCTTTCACGTTTGGACTTAGCACATGCGCCACTTGTTTTTTTCGCGATAAAATATGCCACGCCACAAGCAGAGGGATACCCAATAGTCCCCAGAAAAATTCAGGATTGGCAAATGTATATTCCGTCATGGGGTTTCGGTTTTAAATTGAACACTGCCTAAAATACGCTCAATGAGTTCTTTGGCGTAGAGGTCTTCGCGGTCGTAAACCAATTGAAGTTGCTGAAAGCCTTTGTTCTCTGTGAAGTGATATACTTCGTATGTTTTTCGTTGCGCCTTACCGTTTTCTTTAGTCCAATCAAACGACCCCGAAGCAACAATGCCCTCTATCCCTGAAGTGGTGGTATAATCATTTTGTTTTTGGAAGATATTTGTTGCGCCCATGCTGTCAAAGTACCCTATCACTTTGTCCACTTTTTGCTGTAAATCAATGGTTTGTTCTTCTTTGGATTTGGTGTGTTCCATGTATATCACTATCAAAAAAGCATCGTCTAAACTGCCCAATACAAACTGTTGATGCAATCGGTTTGATAAGGCCTTACGTCCCAAAACATCTGGCGTTTTTAGCTGCATTTCGGAAATGCCATAGCTGCTTGTAATCCAATCTTGTTCTAGCCAAGCCAAAGTTGGATGTCCAAAAACACGGTCTTTTGCTTGCACTGCGCCGTAATTTATAATCATAACAGTAGCGGCAATCACTAACACCCCCAGCACAGAAAGTCCTGCTATTTGCAGGCGTTTTCGTTGTTGTTGCTTGCGCCGCATTCGTGCATAGGCTTCATTTTTGAGACGCTCCTCCTCTGTTGGTTCAGGAAGTGCTGCTTGGGTTTCTTTGACTACTGCTTCAATTTTGGTTCTGTCAACACGTGCTAACCGTTCTTCGGGCATTGCACGGGCAAACTTTACCAAATCGGCAGTGCGTAATACTTCTTTTAGGTGGTCTATGGTTTCTGATGATAAATCCAAATTTCCGGTGTCACGAAGCAATTCCAGTTTTGCCAACAGTTCGTCCGATGTGCTTTCTAAAGCATCGATATGCGCTTCATCTTCCAAATAATTTTTTACAATATCTGTTATTTCAGAATAGTAGCTTTTGTACTCTTCCTGTTTGTCTAACTGCTTGTTTTCAAGGGCTTGCAAGGCTTGTATAGCACGCTCAAATGGAGGTAGTTTCTGGCGGCTTAAACGAATACGTTGTTGTGTTTTGGATATCAAAAAATACGCCAAGGCAAGAAGTAGGCAAATCAAAAAGGCATATACGTAGGGCTTCCACCACCCTGTGGTGTTTTTTGCCATCGGCAAAATGGTCTTGATGGGGAAAAGGGGTTGTTGCAAGGTATCCACGGCAACATCGTTTACCCGAATTTGTAGCGAATCTGTGGTAAACAAATTGCCATCAACGACTACTTTTTGAGCCGGCAACGTAACCTGTCCGGTGTCAAAATGAATAACCGCATAGGTTTTGGTAAAGGTTTGGATTTTATTCGAAACCAATGTGTCAACCGCTGTGGTGTCTATCACCTCAAAAGGCATAAAGGTTTGCAATGGCGGAAACTGTATTTGTGGATTTTTATCTGTTGTAACCGAAATTTGTACATTGATTTGCTCGGCAAGTTTTACGTTTAGGGTATCGGCACTAAGCGATACCTGTGTTTGTGCCACTGCCCAAGTAGCGCCAAAAATCAAAACCAAAATGCGTAACACTCTATCCACGGCTTTTAAAATAGGTTAGCAGTTTTTTGACATAGCTTTCGTCCGTAGCGCATGAAATGGCTCCTGCGCCATGTCGGGTAAATTGACCACTGAAATAGTCTGCGGTTTTGCGATGCGCAAGCGCATATGCCGTACGAACGCTTTTTGAGGAGCTATTAATCCATTTGTGAATTCCTGATTCCGCATCTTTCATATAGAGTAATCCTGCAGCAGGAAGTTTGGCTTCCATCGGGTCAAAAAGGCGAATGCCCGTAAGGTCGTGTTTGCGTGCCGCCAACTGTATGGCTTGATCATAATCGGAGTCCAAAAAGTCTGAAAGTACAAATACGATAGCGCGTTTTTTAAGAATACGACTCATAAATTCCAGTGCAGCCGAAACATCGGTTTTTGGACTTTTGGGTTTTTGCTCTAACAGTTCTCTAATGATACGTAGCACATGCGACTTCCCTTTTTTGGGTGCAATAAAAAGTTCCACTTCGTCCGAGAAAAGGAGCAACCCTACTTTATCGTTGTTCTGCAAGGCAGAAAAGGCAAGTGTTGCTGCAATTTCGGTAATGGTGTCTCGTTTTAATTGTTGTTGTGTTCCAAAGTTGGCGGAGCCACTTACATCTACCAAAAGCATGAGCGTAAGCTCCCGTTCTTCTTCAAAAACCTTAACGTAGGGCTCTTGATAGCGTGCGGTAACATTCCAGTCTATGGCGCGGACATCATCTCCATATTGATACTGACGCACCTCACTAAAGGTCATGCCGCGACCTTTAAAGGTACTGTGGTATTCCCCGCCAAAAATGTGATTGCTTAATCGGCGGGTTTTAATCTCGATTTTCCGAACTTTCTTTAAAAGCTCCTTTGTATCCATATCAAAAATGTGGAATTTGTCTAGGGTACTTCCACCGCATTTACAATGCGCTGAATAATGTCTTCTGAACTGATGTTTTCAGCCTCTGCCTCATAAGTAATCCCTATACGATGGCGCAACACATCAAAAATCACGGCACGCACATCTTCTGGAATCACATAGCCTCTGCGTTTGATAAAGGCATAGCATTTGGCTGCCGTTGCCAAATTGATACTCCCCCTTGGCGATGCACCAAAACTAATGAGAGGTTTGAGCGATTGCAATTTGTACTGCTCGGGATAGCGTGTGGCAAAAATCAAATCCAAAATGTATTTCTCAATTTTTTCATCCATATACACCTCACGAACAGCCTTTTGTGCCTTATTGATTTGCGCCGTTGAAATAACGGGCTTTACGGTGCCAAAAGAATCGTTCAAATTGGCACGGACGATAAGTTGTTCGTCTGCAAATTTTGGATAATCAATAACTACTTTAAGCATAAAACGGTCAACCTGCGCCTCGGGAAGTGGATAGGTTCCTTCTTGTTCTACTGGG
>Ga0136656_1000684_pt1 | contig 11976 bp, 14 predicted proteins | sample CPBDNA_9_FD_94862 | JGI IMG/M metagenome (GOLD analysis project Ga0136656, IMG submission 94862) | Freshwater to marine salinity gradient microbial communities from Chesapeake Bay, USA - CPBay_Sum_15_0.8_DNA (version 2) | ecosystem: Environmental > Aquatic > Marine > Coastal | place: USA...
GATGCCTCAGTTCAAACGTTGAAAGGAAGCAGCCGTCCGATTGTACCAGAAAACGATCGAGCATATGTCCTCAGTGGGCTGGAAGCGGTTGCTGCTGTCGTACTCTTTGAAGAGGAAACTCCATTTGAGCTTATAGAATGGCTAGAACCGGATGTGCTGATGAAGGGGGGTGACTACAGAGCCGAAGAGATCGTGGGCTATGATTCCGTCACAAAGAGAGGAGGGGTAGTAAAGGTATTGCCTTTTCTGGATGGCCGCTCAACAACAAATATTGTTCAACGTATTCGAGAACTGACAACATGATCATTGTTACTGGAGGGGCCGGTTTTATTGGCAGCAACCTGATCTGGGGACTCAATCAGATTGGTATTGAAGACATTCTTGTGGTGGATAATCTGTCTCAAGCCGATAAGCATCGAAATCTAAATTCCCTAAAGATTGCTGATTTTCTCGATAAAGAAGACTTCCTGGCTGAATTGCCGAAATTAGAGAATATACAGACCATTTTTCACCAAGGTGCCTGCTCCTCGACTACGGAAACAGACGGACGCTACATGATGGAGAACAACTATCAGTTCTCCAAAACCTTGCTGCACTACTCGCTGGAAAACAAGATCGACTTCCTCTATGCCTCCAGTGCCTCAGTTTACGGAGATGGTAGCGCAGGATTTCGTGAAGAGAGAACCTGTGAGTGGCCTCTTAACGTTTACGCATTCTCTAAATTCTCCTTTGACAACTACGTTCGGCAGCGGTTATCCCAAGCTTCTTCACAGGTTTTGGGCCTGCGCTATTTCAATGTTTATGGCCCCCAGGAAAACCACAAAGGCAAGATGGCTTCTGTCGCCTTCCACCTCTTTGGTCAACTTGCTCAAGGTCAGAAAATGAAATTGTTTGCCGGAAGCGAGGGCTTTCGGCGAGATTTCATCTTCGTAGATGACATCGTGCAAATGAACCTGCATTTCTTTCAGACCAAGGGCAGTGGAATCTTTAATGCGGGTACAGGGAAAGCAAGAAGTTTCCAAGACATCGCTACCACACTACAACAGCTAGAACCGGCAGGGCAGATCGAGATCATACCGTTCCCTGATCACCTCCAAGGTAAATATCAGGAATTTACTGAAGCCGATACAGATCTTCTACGTAAAGCAGGTTATCAGCGTCCAATGACTTCTTTGGAAGACGGAGTACGTCAATACTATGACCTCTGGAAGCGCACTGGTGGCTACCATCGGGACTAAATCTATGACTTCATTTCCAAAGATTAAAGCCATCTTGTACGACATGGATGGGCTGCTGCTGGATACAGAAAATTTCTACACCGATGTGACACAACAGATTGTCTCGCGATACGGGAAAAATTTTGACTGGTCCATCAAGTCACAGATGTTGGGGCGGCCTGCCCTCGAATCCGCCAAAACCTTGGTTCGAGTGTTGGAGTTGCCCATTCGGCCAGAAGACTATCTTACGGAGCGGAAAGCACTACTCAACCAACGTTTTCCAGAAGCAGAGGCGATGCCGGGAGCTATCGAACTGACCCAGCGGATGAAGTTGGCTGGAGTCCCTCAAGCCGTAGCGACAAGTTCAACCAAAGAGGCATACACCCTCAAAACCACAAAACATCAAAAATGGTTTGCAGAGTTTGATGCCATCGTCACCGGAGATCATCCTGACATTCAAAACGGGAAACCTGCACCGGACATCTTTCTGGTTGCTGCAAGAAAACTTGGGGTGGCTCCAGGCGAATGTTTGGTCTTCGAGGATGCTCCAGCTGGAGTTGAAGCAGCAAGGGCTGCCGGGATGAGCGTGGTAGTGGTTCCTGATCCGCAGATGGATCAAAAATTAGTGAAAGACGCAGATCAAAAGCTAAATTCCCTACTTGAATTTGAACCGAGTGATTGGTCCTTACCAAACTGAATTTATTTTCATTTCTACCTGATTCACATGGCATGCGGAGAATTCACATGCCCACACCTCCAAAAGCGTGGCGGACTTGCTGCCTGCTTGCTGTCCTACTTGCCGCTTTGACTTTTACTCCCATTGTTCTCGTTCCAGATGAGATCGAACCCATTCTGTTGGGAATGCCACGTACCCTTTGGTTAGGTATGTTGATTTCATTCGGATTTTTCTTACTCACTCTTTGGGGAGCTTTTATCCTGACCAGACAGAATGAGAGTGATTGATGTGGTTTGGTCTCTTGCTGCTGGCATATCTCATTGCCCTTGTCTATGCGCTACGTCTTTCTCAAATTGCTGAAGTTGGACCTGCCAGTGAACAAAGCTATCGCTTCGCTGATTCCAATATTGGTAGTGTCCTAGGAGTTCTTACTTTCTCCGCTACGCTGTTCAGTACTTTCACTCTATTAGGGCTTCCTGATTTTTTTCGAAACCATGGGGTAGGCGCTTGGATTTTTCTGGGTGTCACAGACATGGCAATGGCATTTCTCGCACTCTGGTTTGGACTTAAGGTTCGTGAGAAAATCAGCATACAAGAGTTCGAAAGTGTTAGTGAAATGCTGGCAAAAACCTATCATGCAGATTGGGTTCGTTTCATCTACTGGGCTGGAATTTTTGTGTTTCTGCTACCCTACGTAGCCATTCAAATCAAAGGGGTTTCAAGCTTTCTGTCAGTCGCTTTTCCTGTAGATATTCCGAACTGGTGCTGGTCTCTATTTATCCTTCTAGCCATTCTAATTTACAGCCACTTGGGTGGTTTGAAGGCCATCATCTACAACGATGCAATTCAAGGAATCATTCTGCTGACGATCACTTTGTTGATCGCTGCAATCTGTCTGGATCAGATGGGTGGATGGACCAGCATGTTTGAACAAATCGAAGAGCGGAACCCCAAATTGCTTTCCATTCCTGGCCCCACAGGGCTCCTGAATACTCAGTTTCTATTAGCTTCTTTTCTAACTATTGTCCTGATGCCAATCAGTCAGCCACAGCTCTTTGCCCGATTCACCGTGATGCGTGATGAGCGGAGTATGATTGAGATGGTGCTGGGGATGAGCGTCTTCGTTTTTCTAATCATCACACCAACCATTGCAATAGGTATGTATGGGGCGATCAACTATCCGGAGTTGCCAGCCAATGAATTCTGGGTCAACACCCTTGTTAACGATCAACCTGAAATTATTGGTGCCCTAGCTGTCGTGGGCTTGCTTGCCGCAGCAATGTCCACAGCTGACTCGCAGCTATTTGCATTGGAATCGGAGGTTAGCCCTACCATTCAAACACATTCTTTCCGCAAGCTTCCGATCCTGATCTTTGCGATCATGGCATTTGGTCTGGCTGTGCTGAGTTCATCTGAGTTGGTCTTGCTAGCTACCGTCAGTTTTGCGGGGACATCACTCTTAGCCCCAATGATCCTCTTAGCAGTCCTCAGTAAAGATGGAGAGCATCCCCCCTTGTTGATTCCCGTCATCTGTGGCGTCTCACTTTTGATTTACCTCGTATCACTGCTCAGCGGGTTTGTGCCTCAAGTGATTTTTGGATACCGTCTTGAGCTTCTTCTTTTATCTTTGAATGCCATCATAGTTGGCTTCTTTTATTTCCTTCGTGAGCAAAGCAGGGTGGCATGATGAAGTTTCGCCCCAATGTAGCGGCAGTGATCCTCAATCAGCATGGTGACAAGATCTTGATGTTCCACAGGGTGGATGGACGACGCAAAGGCTGGCAATTTCCTCAGGGCGGAGTGGATCCAGGGGAAACGGAAGAACAAGCCATTCTGAGGGAGCTAAATGAAGAGATTGGGACGAATGATGTCAAGATTCTCAAACAGAGCTCCAAGCGAACTCGCTACCAGTTTCCTAAAGCTGTCCTAAAGAGAATGCAACAAAAGAATCGCTGGAGGCAGTATTGGGGACAAGAGCAACGCTGGTTCCTCGTTCAACTGAATCATGGAACAGAAACACTCTCTTTGAGTAACAAAGGACACAAGCAGGAGTTTGACCGCTTCAAGTGGATGAGACCTAAGGTTGGTTTGCGCAAGGTCGTGCGCTTCAAGCGCAAGGCGTATCGGAAAGGACTAAAACGATTAGGTGTGATCTAGCGAAGCCGGAATCGATCAAGAATTTCGTTGGCCAGCCTGATGTATCCAGTTGCTCCGATCGAGTTAAGGCTGCGGTTGATGACATCCATGCCTGCAGCGCTGGCGTCCAGTACCTGGGGGCATTTAGGAATGATCGTTTGGAAGACACTCTCTCCCAACGTTTGATAGACCTGCCGGCAAACTTTTTGGTGAGCTGGAATTTCGTGATCGAACATCGTTAGAAGAATCCCTGCAATCCGCAGATTTGGGTCGATGTTAGCTTGGAGGTCTTTGAAGGCGAGGAGAAAGCGTTTGAGAGACTTGATAGCGAGGGCTTCACACTGCATCGGGACAATCACCAAATTCGAGGCGACCATCGCATTGATGCTCAGTGCATTTGTAGAAGCAGGCACGTCAATGATGATGAATTCAAACTCTCCTAGGGCATGACGAGCAAGCCACTGGTGCAGGTGGTGGTAGTCGGCAGCCACCTTCATCAATTCATTTTCGTGCGTCAGCCGATCCACATCATTTAGGATCAAGTGCATGTTCTCGGTGCTGGTCGGCAAGAGAACATCCGAAAGGGTCGTGCTGTCCTGGCAAAAGATTTCAAGAGTCCCCTGGATGACTCTCTGCTTAACTCCCATCGCTGAATAGACGGAGCCTTGAGGATCAAGATCCAATAGCAGAGTACGGTAGCCACCAAGGGCGAAGGCCGTTGCCAAGTGAACAGCTGAGGTGGTTTTACCAACCCCACCTTTCTGGCTCGCAAAGGAGATGACAGTGGCCATGCAGTAAAATCAGGAGCAGTTAAGACTTCAATAGCGAATCATTGTCCACCCGTCAATTCAGGTGAATAAGGTACCAGTTGCGGAATTCGTACCAAGCAATCGCCGCTCTTCACATGCTCAATCGTGGGCGACCTCACGTCCTTTACGCCAGTCAGAAGTTCTGAAGGAATATCCTACCCCCCGCTCCGTACTGATGAATTTTGGCTCAAAACCTTGGTCAATCTTTTTGCGTAAGCGAGCGATCAGGGTGTCCACCACTCTTGCCTCAGGCTCATAATCATGTCCCCAGACCGTATTCAGGATCATATCCTTACTCAGGATGCGATTTGGGTTCTTCATGAAATACAGCAGCATCCGATATTCTTTTCGGTTCAGATAGATGGTGCTGGATCCTCGCCGAACTTCCTTGTTTGACAGGTTGATGGTCAGGTTATGTGCGGTCAGCAGCGAGTACTCATCCTGCTCATTATAGGTTCTTAGGAAGACGATTACTTCCTTGCTTTCACTGGGATACCCCTGCAGTTCATAGCGAGTCAATTCAAAGTCTTCATTTCGGGTGCTATAGCTCACCTCCTCATCCGTATTTGACTCACGAACAAGATGGGTCAACTGAGAGATCTGACGCCGCAAATTTTCTGGTAGTGGCAGTTCTCTAAGGAATTTGCCCTTGGTGCCCGGCGGTCCTAACAAGCAATCAGGATCGTTCTTGTAGTCCAACAGAATGTTGTCTTGATCAAAGCGCATAATCAAATGGGGGAACGCCTCCACCAAAATTCGGTTCATTCGCTCCTGCTGACGGAGCTGCATCTCAATCCGTCGGCGTTCCTGAATTTCTTCCAACAGGGATCGCTCATAGTTTCTGGCATGCAGGACAGAGCGTAAACGAACCTGCATTTCAACAAGGTTGACCGGCTTATTGAGGAATTCCTTGGCTCCCTTCTGGAAACACTGGAGGAACACTGTGCGATCCTCATCCGCTGTAATTACAACCACAGGTAAATTGAGCAAGCGAACTTCCTGCATCAAATCGAGGGCGGTGTGGGGAGAGTCCAAGTAGAAATCGATCAGCAGCATGTCATAGCTGTGCCGCTGTATAAATGTAAGCGCCTCAGCATAAGTAGCTGCAGAGTCCACTTGGTAGCGTTCGCTGTCAATTTGAAGCAACATCTGCTCAACGATCAGACGTTGTTCCTCAGAGTCCTCAACCAGCAATAGACGATACGAAGCTTGGGATTCCATAGCACTCACCAAAATTAGTTACAGTTTTTGTCAGAAAAAGAATTCGAGAGGAATTTGACACTAAATTAACGCGATTACAAGAAAACTCAACCCGTCAGCAAAAAAGTGAATTTTCAGACAGAGAAAAAATAAGGTTAAAACTCCAGAAATGTCAGGAAATCCTTTGGATCAGGGATAATGCCCGCATGACGTTTAATTTCCTGATCGCTGGCATTCAGAACCACGTAAAAAGGAAGAGCCAAAGTGTTAAAGCGCTCCATTTGCAGCTCCCGGTTCGCCTCCTGGAAGGAGCCTCCGTCCGTGTAGAGCTGTGCAAGTACAAACTCTTCTTGAAACACCTTCAACACTTCTGGTTTGGCAAAAACACTTTTCTCCATCCAGCGGCAATTTACACAGGTATACCCTGTAAAATCTAGAAATAGCGGTTTTTGGGTTTCCTGAGCAACGGCTAGGGCTTCAGGAAAGTTATCATGCCAGACTAATCCAGCCTCTGCTGAAAGTTTCTCAAAATCACCAGTCCCCTGAATTGGTGGTGGTAGGTAGCTCTCGACCAGGGGATTGAGCTCATTCCCTACCACACCTGATCCGAAGTAAAGCCCAAAAATCAAGAAAACTGCCCCAAAACCAAGATAACCTGGGCCCAGATGGCCAATTCGGATTCCTTTGATCGGGAATCGTCCCAATAGAAATGCTGCAATCGCAACCATCAGCACCGCCCAAGCCGCCAAAACTACTTCCCGATCCAGCACGCCCCATTGCCACACCAAATCAGCGTTACTGAAGAACTTCCAAGCAATCCCTAATTCCAAAATTCCTAGGACAATCTTGAGGTGTTCCATCCAGTTGCCCGAAAGGCCACGGGAACGTCGAATCAAGGTTGGGAAGAGGCCCATCAGAATGAACGGCAACGCAAAGACTGTTGAGAATACCAACATTCCAAGGATCGGTAGAAACCACTCTCCTCGGGCTGCTGCCAATAACAGTGTTCCCACAAACTGGATCGTGCAGGTGAAAGCAGTGAAGGTAAAGGCCACCCCAATCAGGAAGATGCCTGCCAAACCCCCAGTCTTTCTGGAAAAGGAGTCCAGCCGGTTGATTAACGCCGGTGGTAGACTGAAATCCAGGAAACCGATCAAACTCACCGCAAAAAGCACAAAGAGAACACCAACAGCCAAGTTCAACCATGGATTGGAAGCTAGTTGAACAATCCCTGCGGCTCCAAACAACAGAGACATTCCCATGCCCAAGATGGTGTAGGTTCCGACCAACCCCAGTGCAAAAGTGGCAACCAGTCGAAGAGACGCACCACGAGATTGTTGAGCTTGCGCTGTAAAAAAAGAAACCGTGATTGGAATCATTGGTAGGACGCAGGGGGTCAACAAAGCAAAAAATCCTGCCAATACTGCTAAACCCAGAAAACCTAGTAAGCTGGTTGCTTCCGCTACCTTAGCAACTCCGCCCATATCAGGATTGACGCTGAAATTGGGAACAGAGTATTCCGAGCGCGCACTACCTGAAGAGATTGCAGCAGGAAGAGAGAATTGTACCTCATCAGGAGGCAAACAAACTCGGTCACTGCAAGCTTGAAAAGTGATGCGGCCTTCGCCAGCACTCTCCCTACTATCAGTACTTGGCACCTTGAAATTCTGGTAAAAGCTACTTTCACCTTTGTGGTAGCTCAGGACCATTCCCAATACAGGATCAGGTTCTGAGATTGGATTGGTTTCGTAAAAAGGCCCCAAGGATTCCCAATTCCCAGCATCCCATTCCAACGCGGAGGCAATTGGAGCGAATTCTTCCTTGGATGGAACCACGGAATAAATTTTCCAACCCTTCTCAATCTGGGCAGTCACTACAATCCGAACATGTTCCCCCGGTCGAGGATCGCTGGGTTCCAGTGCGCTCTGAACTCTCACGATAATTTCTGGAATTTCAGGATCATCGAACTGAGCTGTAGCCGAAAGTGGCCATGAGAGAAGGAACAATAGGAGCAGGATTCGCATTTTTCAGTTCGTTTTCGAAAGGAGATGGGTTCGTCCGTCTTGAATACTTTGATCCAGATAGGCACCGTAGAAATCAACAGTTAGAAATCCCACAATTGATGAGGCGACTTCCCGACCATCAGGCCCGAGAAAAATTATAGTTGGAGTTACGTCTACTTGGTAGCGTTGAATCAAATCCCGATTGCTGATTTTTTTTCCATCGAAATCGGTCAGTTTGGTCTCTGGTTCATCGTGTTGAACACGAAAAAATTGGGAAATCGCTTCGTAGTCTTGACTGCGCAAAACCGGACCCAGCACCTCACGATCCAATGCCTGACAATACATGCAATATTCCGCTGTGAAATAGAGCACAACCACTTTATCTGGAAATTGGTCTGCAAAGGATTTCAAGTCAGTTGCAACGCTCATTTCAGGAATGCGCGCGCTGATTTGGTGCGTTCTACTCATCAAAATAATCAGCGTCAAAACTCCCAAAATTAAAAACTGTTTTGGTAGTTGTCCTCTAGTCCACGGCAGCCACAACCGACATAGAAATGTTAGTAAGTACTTCATAATATTTGAATATGAATGAAAAAAAGATTGGACTTCATAAGACCAAAATGTTAGACAAAACGCCACAAAATTTGTATTCGAATTGTCAGAATCCATATCTAAGGCAGTGGATACAGATTTTCTCCAATGGATCATGGGCTTGATCAAGGTCGTGGTTCAGAATTTTTTGATGACCGATCCGCGGTTTCCAGACCTGAAAACAGAGGAGGATTCATGATGAGAAAGAAGTTGGCCTCTCTGGGCATGACCGCGTTGCTGCTAGCAGGATTAGTTGCAACGAGTCAGACAGTGAGTGCTAAGGAAATGTCAATCCAGGAGAGAATTGCAGCTGGCAAAAAGATCGCCTGGAATCGGCAAAAAGGAAATTGTCTTGCCTGCCATCAAATGGACAACGGGGATCTCCCAGGCAATACGGCACCAGCCCTGATGATGATGAAGCAGCGTTATCCGGACTGGAAAGATTTACGGGCCCAGATTTGGGATCCCAGAGTCCGTAACCCCAATGCATTCATGCCACCTTTTGGTGCCCACCGTATTCTCTCAGAGCGAGAAATCGACCTAGTCACCGACTACATTCACTCATTGTAAGGAGAAAAGATGAATCGAAGAGAGTTCTTAAAGAAAGCTGGTTTTGCGGGCATGCTCGCAGCCGCTGTTTCAGCAGGACTAACTTTTCCCAAAAAAGTATGGGCCGCTTGGAACGAGCAAGCATTCAAAGCTAAGAAAACCCCAGATGCATTGAACAAGGTCTATGGCACCGATAGTCTGACAGATTCTGACAAGATCTTCATGCAGACTCCAGATATTGCCGAAAACGGAGCAGTTGTGCCCATCACGATTCAGGCAGATCTTCCCAACGTTGAGTCAATCTCTTTGCTAGTTGATGAGAATCCAACCCCATTAGCCGCGCATTATCAAATTGGCAAAGGATTGCGTCCGTACGTTTCAACCCGTATCAAAATGGGTAAAACTTCAGCCGTCCACGCTGTTGTAAAAGCCGATGGACAACTCATGAAAGCAACTAAGGAAATCAAGGTCACCATTGGTGGTTGTGGTGGTTGATTTATTCAAAAATTCAAATTAGAGAGGAATTATGTCCATTCGAATGCGAGCTAAAGAGCAAAGCGGGCTGGTTACCGTGAAGGCACTCGTTAAACATCCGATGGAGACGGGTCAGCGAAAAGCTAGTGATGGAAGCTTAGTCCCAGCTCATTTCATCCAGCAAATCACTGCTAAGGCAAATGGTGAAATAGTCCTGGAAGCTCAGTGGAGTCCTGCTGTCTCAAAAAATCCTTACCTTGCTTTCCAGTATGATGGAAAAAAAGGAGATACAATCGAAATTGCTATGATCGACAATGAAGGAAAGACCTTTGACGGCAAGGGCAAGGTCAAATAATTTATCCACAGACAAGGAGAGAAGCACATGAAGATTAAGAAATGGCTGGCCTCCCTAGGGCTGATTGGACTATTCGCAGTGAGCAGTGTTTCTGCCAAAACAGATCCAGAAACCGATCGTAAGTCATTTGTCGATTACTTCAAGAATCGCCACAGCGGTGTTGAAATGAGCGCCTACATGAATGGTGCTTACGCACTGAATCAAGCGGCTTATGACGAATGGCTATCGATTGAGGAGTTTCCACCCTATGAGTTAGCACTTGGTGAAGGTGAAGACATCTGGAACACTCCATTTGCCAATGGCAAAACCTATCAAGATTGCTTTGACACTACCCCTGAAGATGGTCTCCGTGCAAAGTATCCTCACTGGGATGACTCCCGTAAGCAGGTGATGACACTGGAGTTAGCTTTAAATGAGTGTAGATCTGCCAATGGTGAGAAGCCCTTCGGCTGGAAAAAAGGAAAAATTGCCTCGCTCAGTGCTTACGTAGCCTTCCAGGGCCGTGGTCATATGATCCAGGTTAGCATTCCCAATGGAGATGCTTTGGCTGCCTATGAGATGGGTAAGGAATTTTACTACACAAAGCGCGGTCAACTGGCGATGAGCTGTGCAGACTGTCATGTGTACAACTCCGGTAACAAGGTGCGCGCTGATATGCTCAGTCCGGCTCTCGGCCACACCACCCACTTCCCAGTTTATCGCTCGAAGTGGGGAGCAATGGGGACAATGCATCGAAGATACGGTGGCTGTAATGAACAGGTTCGGGCTAGATCCTTCAAGGCCCAAGGCCCGGAGTACCGTAACCTCGAATACTTCATGGCCTACATGAACAACGGCATGGAAACCAACGGCCCTGGCGCCCGCAAGTAATCAAGGAGAAAGAGAAATGAAGCGAATTTTACTAGTTTCAGGCCTTTGCGGTCTCCTTGTGGCCCCTGGAGCCCTGATGGCTGCTGAATTTGGCAAGTGCGATCAAGATACGTATCCTCTGCACAAGGCAGTTGCCGTGGCGGCCCACGAAGCTGCTGATACTGTTGATGGTCAATGGTGGAAAGAAAGCATGCCCAAGCCACTCGATGAAGCAGCGAAAGCTGAGAAAGCCGGTGACTATGAGCGCGCATGTGAGATCATCATGCAAGTTGAACACGAAGGTCGTGCCGGATATGTTCAAGCCATCAACCAAAGGGGAGCCGGTCCCCGCTTCTAAGGTCTGCAGACCTACCTAGACTAGTCAGGGAGTCTGAGTTTCAGTTCTCCCTGGCAGACCCACTCCACGAAATTAGTTTTTTTGAGGTCAGATGTCCTTTTCCCGCAGAGAGTTCCTGCAAGTGATGGGAGCGGCAGCCGTTGCGGGTCTAGTACCCGGAACTCTACGAGCTAGTCAGCATTCCTCCACCAATCCCTACGATTTTGCCAAGTTTGGTAATGTTTCACTGATGCATTACACCGACTGTCACGCTCAGTTGAACCCGATTTACTTCAGGGAACCCCACATCAACTTGGGGATCGCTGACATGTTTGGCAATCCCCCTCACTTGGTGGGTGAGTACTTGCTGAAGCATTTTGGCATTCCAGCCAACTCACCAGAAGCCTATGCATTCAGCTACCTGAATTTTGCAGAAGCTGCCGAAAAATATGGTCGTGTTGGAGGATTTGCTCATTTGAAGTCCCTCGTCGATCAACTCCGAGCTGAGCGCCCAGATGCGTTGTTGCTCGACGGTGGTGACACCTGGCAGGGTTCAGCGACCTCACTTTGGACAAATGCACAGGACATGGTCGATGCCCAGATCAAACTGGGAGTCGATGTGATGACAGCCCACTGGGAGTTCACCTATGGCGCAGAGCGGGTGCAGGAGATCATCGAAAATGACCTCGCCAATGCGGGCCTGGATTTTGTGGCCCAGAACGTACGCGATACAGGTTTCGAAGATCCAGTCTTTCCTGCTTATGTGATCAGAGAGATCAA
>Ga0136656_1000688_pt1 | contig 11934 bp, 11 predicted proteins | sample CPBDNA_9_FD_94862 | JGI IMG/M metagenome (GOLD analysis project Ga0136656, IMG submission 94862) | Freshwater to marine salinity gradient microbial communities from Chesapeake Bay, USA - CPBay_Sum_15_0.8_DNA (version 2) | ecosystem: Environmental > Aquatic > Marine > Coastal | place: USA...
CTTATAAAACAATACGCAATAGGATTAGAAAAACAAATACAACTGAACATAAATAAAAGATGAGCAAGATAAACGTAAGAAGTCCTTACTATATACACGATACTGTAAGCAACCTAACTACTGATAGGATAGATATATACATATATACAGGAACGAAAACAACGGATAGACCCACAGACCCAACATACCAATTAACAAGTAACGCAATAGACGACAAAGTAACGTTTGAAATTAGTGAACTTATAAAGGATTATTTTAGTAATAATTTTGATGGAGTTTACCAAAGTGATTTCTTTTGGATTGATTACGAAATATTTAGGTCTGTTAGTGGTGGTGCTTTTGCAAGTCAGGGTGTTGTTCAAAGAAAAGGGTTTTACGGTTATGGTTTTTTTGAGGATGGTGTAAATCCACAGAACAATAGTGGATTATTACAGACCAATACTAAAATTGTTAAGTTAGACGATGCACCTGCTGTAATTCCTGTTGATACTTCAAAGACAACGCAAGTAACATACGAATTAAACGGAAGTCAAGTTTATACTAAAGCTATAAGTAGTAGTTTAGAAAGTGATGAGCAGATAGAATATGTCACAAGCGGCGTTAACGGCGCTGATGAGTTTGAGGATAGGGTAATACAAGATGGTGGTACTTTTGAGGATAGCGTATGTTTACAGGAGTTTGTAGATGACTTTACTCTTTTTGATTTTGATACTATATATGTGGATACTACTGACGGAGTAATTAAGCTGACCGTAGAAAATGTAGAGGAATGTAAATACCAACCTTACAAGGTAACGTTTATTAATAAGTTTGGTGCATTACAAGACTTATGGTTTTTCAAGCGTACAAATGAGGTGCTATCTACTAAAAAAGAAGAATACAAACGTAATACGGTATTAGATGGTAGTTACAACATAAGCAAACACCAACAAAAGCTATTGACTAAAAACGGTAAGGAGAAGCTAACGCTTAACACAGGTTTTTATCCTGAAGCGTATAACGATGTATTCAAAGAAATGCAGTTAAGTGAAGATTGTTGGATTGAAATAAACTCACAGACATTACCGATTAATATAGCAAGTAGTAGCTTGAATTATAAGACACACTTAAACGACAAGCTAATAAATTACACTATTGAAATAGACTTTGCCTTTGACACGATAAACAACATACGTTAATGCAGATAATTGAATTATATATAAACGACACTAAAGTAGATTTATTTGAGGATGAGAGCGTAAGCATCACAGATAGTATCCAAAACGTCAAGGATATAAGTAAGATATTTACTGCCTTTAGCCAACAATTTAATTTACCTGCTTCAAAGACAAATAATAAGCTATTTAGACATTATTACAATTATGATATATTAAATGGGTTTGATGCAAGGTATAAAGCGAATGCAGAAATAAAGCTAAACGGTGTTACATATAAAACGGGTAAGATTAGACTAAACGAGGTTAGTTTAAAAAATAACATACCATATTCTTATAAGGTTGTTTTCTTTGGCGATACAATAGAGTTAAAGGATTTACTCGCAGAGGACTTATTAAGCGAACTTATATTCCCTGAAAGTTTAAACTTTGAATACACCGCAGCCAATGTTAAATCGAAACTGCAAACGGGTCAAACGGATGTACTTGTTCCTTTAATAACCCACAGTAGAAGATTTCAAATAAATAACAATAGTAAATACAGAAGTTTAATAGGAGACAATAAACTGTCTTACGCTGATTTAAAACCCGCAATTAGGGTTACTAAAATAATACAAGCTATTGAAAACAAATACGGGTTAGAGTTCAGTAATGACTTTTTAAATAGCTATCAATTCTATCAACTGTATTTGTGGCTACATAGAAATGAGGGGTACATATCCAACTCAAGTGAGGGTGGGGGTATTAATTCATTAACTAACCGCTTTTTTCAACAAGACACCCCAAGTCCAAGTTGGACAGTTATAGCACCCGATACAGACCAAAGACCATTAACGCCCGTTAGTGAGTATTCTAAATATGAGGGAACTCTTACTATAAACACAGGGGGAAACACAAGTGAGTACACCGCTTTAGTAGTTACAAGTGATGGCAACACATTAGGGCAAATAACAACAACGGGGGACAGTACATTAGACTTTGAAATATACGGTAATAATGCGGGTACTGCTGACTTTAATGTTATTGTTCAAAGTACAAACACCTTTACAATTAACCAAACCTTAACTATTAAGGAGTTTGCTTGGGATGAGGGAGACCCTTATGGTGGTGGGCCAAGTGGTGGGTTTTGGATACAAATAGGCGAAAGCGACTATTCTGCGGACAGTAACGATATATCAAACGAATTTAGGATTGCAGAGAATATGCCTAAAATGAAAGTCTTTGATTTTCTTATAAACCTGTTCAAGATGTTTAATTTGACGGTATATAAAGAGGATGGTGTTCTTGTAGTTAAACCATTAAATGACTTTTATAACGAGGGGGTAAGATACGACATTACTGATTATGTAGATATGTCGCAAAGTAGTGTATCCAAGTTACTACAATTTAAAAACATAGATTTTAGGTTTAAGTCTAAAAAAACACAGTTAGTTAAATTATCGGATGAGGTACAGGGCGTTGAATTTTCTCAAGAGGGTTACGGTAATGACGAATGGGACGGTGGCGATTACAAGATAGAAGTAGACTTTGAAAAAATGATGTACGAGAGGTTAACCGATACTTACGTTAACCCCGATGTATTAACCCCTATAACGCAAGGTACTTTTGTTGATGAAAAAGGAGAGCCAACAATAGGACAACCTTTATTACTTTATTGCATAAATACGAGTTTAGGAAGTTATGACATAGAATGGAATGAGGATAGTGTAAACTTAACGACATACAATAGACCAAGTCAAGTTCCTGCAAGTGGAAATATAGTTAGTCTAAATTTTGGTTTAGAAATGGACGAACACACACGACAAGTTGAGGGCACAAACCTTTATGCTGAATACTATAATGACTATGTTGTAAGTTTATTTAATCCAAGAGGTCGAAAAGTAAATTTAAGTGCTTACCTACCATTACATATTATACTTAAATACAACCTAAACGATAGGTTTATAATTAGTGGTAAGGCGTATAAAATAAACACTATAAAAACAAACCTACTAACCAACAAAAGTGATTTAGAGTTAATTAACGAACTATTAAGCATTACAGATTTAGAAAACGCTGTAAACCCTAATGCACCGAGAGTGGCACAACCAACAGTTACAACTAAAGATGCAAGTAGTATAACGTTATCTTGGGATGCGGTTAGCGGTGTTACAGGATATAAACTTTATATTGATGGAGTTTACGACCAAACCGTATTAGGTACTGCTCATAAGTTTAGTCCTTTAGAAAGTGGCATAACATACAAGTTAGGGGTACAAGCGTCATATACAAACTTTGATGCACCAATAACAAACACAATAGAAACAACTGACTAAAATGATTAAACTAATATTAGATAGCTTAAAATACGTTAATGGCGAAACGGAAAACATCCGCATAGCACAAGGTAAATACAAACTACCTACAACATTAAAAGAGGGTTACAAAGCATTAAAACGAGAAATAAAATGGCAATAAAAAAAACAATAGTAATTAAAGTAGAAAATGAACAAGCCAAAAAAGCTGTAAATGATTTAAATAATAAAATAAATCAAACTACTAAAACAGCACAAAAAACAGATAAAGGTTTTAAAGGTGTTTTTGCAGGTATGAAAAATGCAATACTTGGGGCTATACCTGCTTTAAATGCTTTAAGAACTGCATTAATAAGTACAGGGGTTGGTGCTATTGCTGTTGCTGTAGGAACTCTAATTACAGGATTTGCGACTGCTACAAAAAAAGGTGCAGAGTTTGCTAAAGCATTATCTACTCTTAAAGCGGTATCAGGTGCAACCGCAGATGATATGAGTAGACTATCTAACCAAGCGAAAGATTTAGGTGCTTCAACTGCTTTTACATCTTCACAAGTTGTAGAATTACAAACCGAACTAGCAAAGTTAGGTTTTACTGTTTCAGATATACAAAATGCAACACCTGCTATTCTTGACTTAGCTGCTTCCTTAGATGTTAGTTTAGCAGAAGCTGCTACATTTGCAGGTGCTACAGTTCGTGCTTTTGGTTTAACAACTCAAGATACACAAAGGGTTGTAGATGTAATGGCTAAAAGTACAGCATCTTCTGCTTTAGATTTTATTTCATTACAAGAAGCATTAAAATTAGTAGCCCCTACTTCAAATGCTTTAGGTGTTAGTGTTGAAAAAACAACAGCACTATTAGGAGTACTAGCTGATACAGGTTTAAAAGGGTCTATAGCAGGGACAGGTTTATCTAAAACTTTTATTGAATTAAATAAAAAAGGTGTTACTTTAGAAACTGCTTTAGAAAAGGTTAGAAATTCAAGTAACGGACTAAATACTGCTATTAATTTGGTTGGTGTTGTTGGTGCTAAATCTCTTTTAAATCTAGCTAACGCAGGAGATAAAATTGGTGATTTAGAAGATAAATTTTTAGCTGCAGAGGGTGCTGCTAAAGGTATTGCTGAAACTAGACTAGATAATTTAGCAGGGGACACTACAAAACTTTCAAGTGCGTGGGAAGGATTTTTATTGCAAATTGAAGATGGTAGTGGAGGCTTAAATAAATTAGCAAGAGGAGCTGTACAATTTTTGACTAAGTCTATAACGTTTTTATCCGATGCTATAGATGTTACAGTTTTTACGTTCCAAGATGGTTGGGCAAATATAAAACTTTACACAAGTGGTGCTTCTGATGTATTAAGTGGGTTATTAAGTAAGCTAGGTAATGGAATTAAAAAGTTTGCAAATAATGCTTTAATACAAATAGGTAAAATTCCAATTATTGGACAAGCTATAGATGTTGAAGCTGCTAAACAAAGAGTAGACGAAGCAGCAGCTGCTATTGATGCTGCAGAACAAAAAATAGAGCAGGGACGTGATAAAATAAGAACTGCTAAATTAAATAATGATACAGCGTGGATAAGATATAGCGAACAAAAGAAAAGACAAGAGCAGGAATTAGAAGCTGTTAAAACTCAAAAAGCTTTAGAAGAACAACAGGAAAAATTAGATGAAGCAGATGAGGAGAAAAGAAAAAAACAAGAAGAACAAGTTAAAAAGGAGCGTGAAAAACTTAAAAAACTTAAAGAAAAGTTTACAAAAGCTGATGAAGATTTTGAAGATAAAAGTTTTGAGGAAAAAGCTAAACGCCAAAGACAACGAGCTTTAGCAGAACTAAATGCACTAAAATTAAACGAAACTGAAAAACAAGAGGCTAAAAAACAAATAAATGATTATTACAATAAACTAGAAGCTGATGCAAGACAAAAAGACGATGACGCTGCAAAAGCAAAAGAAGAAAAAGACCAAAAGGAAAGAATAGATAAATTAACACTTAACAAAGAATTTGAAAAACTTAATTTTGATGAGCAACGACAAACATTAATCGCTCAACGTGACTTAATAAATAATGACGAGTTATTATCACAAGAGCAAAAAAATGTATTATTAGCCGCTCTAGCTGAAAAAGAAAAAGAACTAGATGATAAAAAAATACAACAGAAATACGATGTTTTAGATGCTGTTGTATCTGTAGCAGGTGCTGAAACAGGTGTAGGTAAGGCTTTATTAATAGCTAAACAACTTTTACGAGCTAAAGAAGCTGTAATGGATTTAAAAAATATTACATTTAAAGGCAAAAGAGCAATAGCTGAAGCAGGGGTTAATGCAGCACAAAATGTTTCAGAAAGTTCTAAAATAGGCTTCCCTCAAAACCTTATAACTATTGCTGCTGCTTTAGGGCAAGGTATTAGTATTATAAGTTCTGTTAAAAATGCAGTAAAATCAACAGGTGCTACAGGGGGTGCAACAAGTGTGCCTAGTGTAACAAGCGGTGCAGCATCTCAACCCCCTAGCTTTAATATTGTAGGTGCAACTGAAACAAGCCAATTAGCTGAAGCAGTAGGTAGTCAAACACAACAACCTGTACAAGCGTATGTAGTTGCTAATGATGTTACAACCGCACAGAGTTTAGAAAATAATATTGTACAAGGTGCGACACTATAAATACAAAAAATAATAAAAAACATTATATAATAGTATGCGAATAGTAGAACTAATTTTAGACGAAGAACAAGAAATAGGTATTGAAGCTATTAGCGTAGTTGAAAGCCCTGCAATAGAAGAAGATTTTATAGCCCTAAAAAGCCAAGAATTTAAACTTGCAGAGGTAGACAAAGAGAAGCGTATTTTAATGGGTGCGCTATTAATACCTAATAAGCCCATATATAGACGTAATGGCGAAGATGAGTATTATATATACTTTTCAAAAGATACGGTCTTAAAAGCCTCACAAATGTACCTGATGCAAGGTAAACAAAACAATTCTACATTAGAACACCAATACCAAATTAATGGGCTTTCATTAGTTGAAAGTTGGATAGTAGAAGATAAGGTGCACGATAAAAGCGTAAAATACGGAATGGATTTACCTTTAGGTACTTGGGTTGGAAGTGTTAAGGTTAATAATGATAACATTTGGAACGAGTTTGTAAAAACGGGTAAGGTTAAAGGGTTTTCTATTGAGGGGTATTTTGCTGATAAAATGGAACGCCCTAAAGAACAAATAAAAGACGAATTAGCAAAGATAGAAGAAGAAGAAGCTGAATACTTGTTAAGTGAGATACGAGCCATTATTAAGAACGATAAGCGAGTAAAGGGTGGTAAGAAGATGGTTTTAGAAAGCTATTCAGATTATCCTGATGCGGTTAAAAACAACGCTAAAAGAGGTTTAGAACTAAACGAAAAGGTAAACAACAAATGTGCAACACAAGTTGGTAAGATACGAGCGCAACAATTAGCACAAGGCAAACCTATTAGTTTAGAAACGATAAAACGTATGTATTCTTATTTGTCAAGAGCAGAAGAATATTACGATGAAGGTAATACAGAAGCTTGTGGAACTATTTCATATTTATTATGGGGTGGTAAGGCAGGTTTACGTTGGGCCGAAAGTAAATTAAAAGAGTTAGAAAATGCGTAAACAAATAGCGGTTAAAGTAATTAAGCCAAAGGTAAAACGTAAAGGCATACACGCTAAAAGCAAAACAAGTTTACTAAAGTCAAGTAAGAACTATAAGAAACTAAACAGGGGACAGGGCAGATGAGATTTAAAAAATTCTTTACACCAAGTAGAACAAGTCCAAAAGGTGGGCGTAGAGCTTGTTTATGCGAAGATAATACCTATTCTATTAAATGTTGTGATGGTAGTTTAAGAGCGCAGGGTATAGGTACAACAACGAAACAATTTGATTATCTATTGCAGGAAAACACCGACTATATACTACAAGAGAATAACAGTAAAATTATATTGTAATGGCAGATAAAAAAATAACTCAATTAAGCAATGCAACCGCTTTAGTTGGTACTGAAATTTTAGTAGCAGTTCAAAATGGAGAAACAAAACAAACAACAGTAAATAAAATAAAAAACACTTTAGTACCTTATAATTTAACTGTTGAAGCGGGACAAACTGTAAATTTAAGTTCTTCAATATTTGAACAAGCTATGTTAATTAAATTAACTTGGAGTGGTGCAGGTGGTAATATGACTTTAAATTTACCAAGCGCATCTGACAATATAAATAGAGCAATTAGATTTATTTCTAATGGTGGCTTTGATACAAATACAAGAGTTTACTTAACACCAATAGGTGGGGATACTTTAGATGGCACGACTAACTATTATCAAATAAATAAAACCTATGAGGGTATAAAGATTTGGAGTGATGGAAGCGAGTGGTTTATTATTCAAAAGAAAGCCTAAAAATGCAAAATTAATTTTTAACCATTATATATTAATATGAACACGAACGATATGATTAGCAAAATCAAAGAAGTTCTAAACTTATCACAAGAAGTTAAGTTGGAACAACAAGCGTTAGACAACGGTACTGTTTTAGAAGCAGAAGCGTTTGAAGCAGGTAATGAGGTTTTTATTATTACCGAAGATGAAAAAATAGCTGTTCCTGTTGGAGAATACCAATTAGAGGATGGGCGTATTTTAGTAGTAGCTGAAGAGGGTTTAATTTCTGAAATCAAAACTGAAGAAGCTGAAGAAGAAGTAGAAGTAGAAGCTGCTGAAGAAGAAAAAGAAGAAATGAAATACGCTACTAAAGAAGAATTGGCAGAGGTCAAGTCTATGCTTGAAGAAATTAAAGCAATGCTTGAGCCAAAAGAAGAAATGAGCGCAGATGAGTTAGGTAACCTTATGACTGAAGAACTTTGCAAACACGAAAAAGTGGAATTAAGCGAAGTGCCTGAAGAAGTACAAGCAGAACTTAACCAACCTGCTGCCGAGCCAATTAAGGCAAACCCTGAAACAAAACAAAACCTATCTAAATTCAATATCTCACAAAACAGAAGAATGAGTACTTTAGATAGAGTAATGGCAAAATTTAATTAATAATAAACAACTAAAAACTAAAATAAAATGAGTGTATCAATTACTTCAACTTATGCAGGTGAATTTTCGGGCAAGTATATTGCTGCTGCCTTATTATCTGCTGACACATTAGACAAAGGCGGTATCACAATTATGCCTAACGTTAAGTATAAGTCTGTAATCAAAAAGGCTTCAACTGACGACATCGTTAAAGATGCTTCTTGTGGATTTGAACCAAATCAAGGGACTTTAACTTTAACTGAAAAAATCCTACAACCTGAAGAATTTCAAGTAAATTTGGATATTTGTAGAAAAACGCTACATCAGGATTGGGAGGCTTCTCAAATGGGATATTCTGCTTTCGATAACCTACCTGCAAACTTTTCTGATTTCGTATTGGCTCACGTTGCTGCTAAAGTAGCTGACCGTACAGAAAGAAACATTTGGTCAGGCGATACAAACACTTCAGGGCAATTTGATGGATTTTCTACTTTATTATCTGTAGATGCTGATTTACCTGCTGCTAACGAAATTGCAGGAACAACTGTAGATGCTTCAAACGTAGTTGCACAGCTTGGATTGATTGTAGATGCTATCCCATCTGCTGTTTATGGTAAGGAAGATTTACATATTTATGTTGCACAAAACATCTATCGTGCTTATGTTCGTGCTTTAGGTGGATTTGGTGCTTCAGGTGTTGGTGCTAACGGTTACGACAATAAAGGAAACAACCAAGTACTTGGTGATTTGTTCTTTGATGGTGTTAAGTTATTTCCAACCGCAGGTTTGGCTGACAATACTGCTATTGCTGCTGAAAAATCTAACTTGTTCTTCGGTACAGGTATCTTAAATGATATGAACGAAGTAAGAGTTATTGATATGGCTGAAACTGACGGAAGCCAAAATGTAAGAGTTATTATGCGATTTACTTCAGGTGTACAGTATGCTCAAGTAGGGGATATTGTTACTTATGGTATCACAAACTCTGCAAACTAATAATAATTAATTAACTAACGTAGAAAGGGGTGGGGAGTTCGCCCTACCCTTTTTTATTTAAAAACACTTTAAAAATATGGCTTGTTCATTAACAACAGGAAGAAAAGTACCTTGCAAAAGTGCGGTAGGTGGTATTAAAACCATTTACTTTGCTGATTATGGTACGCTAGGAGATGCTACTATTGTATCGGGTGAGATTACTGCATTAGCAGGAACGCCTACTTGGTTCCAATTTGATGTTAAGGGTAATTCTTCATTAGAAACTGCTATCAATTCCTCAAGAGAGAATGGCACTACTTTTTATGAAAGTACACTTAACCTTACATTGACTTTCCAAGACAAAGCGACACAAGAAGAACTAAAACTAATTGCACACGCAAGACCACATATTGCTATCGAAGATTACAACGGAAACTTTTTCCTTATGGGATTAGAACACGGTGCTGATGTAAACGGTGGTACTATCGTAACGGGTGCAGCTATGGGAGATTTAACAGGATATACATTAACTGCGGTTGCACAGGAAACTGCGCCACCTTATTTTGTTACTCCTGCGGTTATTACTGATGATGCTTCTGCAACACAGATTGACCCAACTGCATAATTTGAATATAATTAATTAGGGTTTTAAATTAAAGGGTTATCTTTTTAGGTAGCCCTTTTTTTATATCCGTACAATACAAAATATTTATTTTTTGTTTATATATAAGTATGAAGTTAATAGGCACAAGCGGAAATAAGACTTTTAAGATAATACCAAGACAATATATTGAGGGTGGTATTACAGTAAAATTAACAAGCGAAAGTACAGGAACAACTGTAACGGTAACACCTACTGCAACTACTGATAAAAACTATATGAGTTTTGATGCGGTTTTTGGAACTTTAACAGAGGGTGATTTTTATATACTTGAAGTAAAAAACGGTGATGAAGTAATATACAAAGACAAGGTATTTTGCACAGACCAAACAATAAACCAAACTAACAACGATTACTACTCTATTAACAAAGATGAGTATGTACAAGAAGATAGTTTTGATAACGATTATATTATATTATGAACGATTTAAGAGTAGTAAATTTAAGCACATATACAAGCCCACAAATTGTAGAAAAAAGTAATAAGGAATGGGTGTCTTATGGTGCTGATAACAATTACTTTGCCTATCTAATAGACCGATACAATGGTAGCCCAACAAACAACGCTATTATAAACGGTATTAGCGAAATGATTTATGGCAAAGGGTTAGATGCTTTAGATAGTAATAGAAAGCCCGAAGCGTACGCTAAAATGATGACTTTGTTCCATAAGGATTGTGTGCGTAAATTATGTTATGATTTAAAGTTAATGGGTCAATGCTCAATGCAAGTTATTTACTCAAAAGACCGTAAAACTATTGCACAAGTAGAACATATACCCGTAGAGAATTTACGAGCTGAAAAATGCAATGACAATGGAGAAATAGAAGCGTATTACTATTCAGACGATTGGACTAAAGTAAAACGGGCTGATGAAACAACACGCATCCCTGCTTTTGGATATTCAAATGAAGCAATAGAGATAGTATATGTTAAGCCATATAGAGCGGGTTATAAATACTATTCAAGCCCTGATTATCAAGGTGGGTTGCAATATGCGGAGTTAGAAGAAGAAATATCTAACTATCACTTAAACAACATACTTAACGGACTTGCACCAAGTATGCTTATAAACTTTAACAACGGTACGCCTAATGCAGAGGAACGCCAAATGTTAGAGAATAGAATATACCAAAAATTTAGTGGTTCAAGCAATGCGGGTAAGTTTATTTTAGCGTTTAACGACAACCCCGAAAGTGCAGCTACAATAGAGCCAATACAATTAAGTGATGCTCATAACCAATATCAATTCTTAAGTGATGAGAGTGGTAAAAAAATTATGGTAGCACATAGAGTTGTAAGTCCTATGTTATTAGGTATTAAAGATAGCACAGGATTGGGTAATAATGCTGATGAGTTAAAGACTGCATCTATACTAATGGATAACACCGTTATAAGACCATTTCAGACGCTTTTAATAGATGCCTTTGATAGTATATTAGCTTATAACGATATAGCCCTTAAATTGTACTTTAAAACGCTTCAACCGTTAGAATTTACAGACCTTGAGAATGTACAAGACGAAGAAACACGAGAAGAAGAAACAGGCGTTAAATTAAGTGCTGATTTACCTGATGAATTAGGTATTGATATTGCAGATGCATTGATAGATTTAGGACAAGATGAAGAAGAACTATTAAAAGAGTTTGAGGTAATTGACGAAAGGGAAGTAAACTATGAATACGAAACTGAATTAGATGAGGTTATTAATGACCTAAACAAACCTAAAGATAAAAGTTTACTATCTAAAATATGGGAGTTTGTAAGTACGGGAAAAGCTACACCTTATAGAGAAAGCGAACAAGAC
>Ga0136656_1000692_pt1 | contig 11922 bp, 15 predicted proteins | sample CPBDNA_9_FD_94862 | JGI IMG/M metagenome (GOLD analysis project Ga0136656, IMG submission 94862) | Freshwater to marine salinity gradient microbial communities from Chesapeake Bay, USA - CPBay_Sum_15_0.8_DNA (version 2) | ecosystem: Environmental > Aquatic > Marine > Coastal | place: USA...
AACTATTTATGATCAATTAAAAAGATATTATCCAACACAAATTGGTATAAATGCGATTATTGAACAAGCTATAGATAATAATACGCAAACTTGGAAAAGCACTATTTATGATTATTATATAAGTTTAGTTAATGACTATGCCTTCTATCAGGTAGATTTATTATTACCAACAGAAAAAGAAATGCCTTATTCAATTCCTGTTTTAACAAAGGAAAGTAAAAAAGAAATAATTGAACAGGGATTATTTTATAGGTTAGTAAGATTAGAGGACTTCCCTATAGTTAATGTCAGATCAAACAAAGAAGTTGCTGAATATATCACTTCTCAGATAGATAACTTATTACCTGCCTTATCAGCAACAAGTAAGAAAAGATTTAATACTGCACTTACAAAGACTTTACAAGAGGCACTTGATTTAGGTTATACAGGAAGTCAGTTACAAAATTATGTAGCAGGAGAAGTTAAAAAAATATTAAGCAAAAATAATTTAACTAGAGCACTTACTATCGCAAGAACTGAAAGTAATAAATTAGCAAATTTTGGAAGGCAAACAGGTGCAAAAGCGACTAAGATTGTTTATACTAAAGAGTGGGTTTCTCAAAGAGACGGAAAAGTTAGAGACGCTCATGTGGTTTTAGACGGAACGGAAATAAACGAGGATAGTTTATTTGAGTATAACGGATATAAGTTAGACTACCCTGGGGATAGCTCACTTGGGGCTACACCTGATCTAACTGTAAATTGTAGGTGCTTTTTAAACTATCACGAGAAAAGGGTTTAAATTGAAAGAATTTAAAGATAAAAGTATTTTAAATATTGATCATGATAATGGAACTGTTGAAGCAGTTTTTTCTGTATTTAATGAAATTGATAGCGACAATGATGTTGTACTTCCAAACTCTATTAGAAGTGGATATGGAGATAAAGGTGTTGCTATGGTATGGGGACACGATTGGAAAAATATAATAGGTAAAGGAAAAATTGTGCAAGATAATGACAAAGCAGTTTTTAAAGGATCTTTCAATTTGAATACAAATGCAGGTAAAGAGGCTTATGAAACAGTAAAGGCTATGGGAGATATGCAACAATGGTCTTTTGGTTTTGAAGTTAATGATAGCGAAATGGGAACTTTTACAAAAGATAATGGGGAAAGCCAAGAAGTAAGATATTTAAAGGATTTAAAAGTATGGGAAGTATCTCCTGTAATGGTAGGTGCTAATCAAAATACCTATACTGTAAGCGTTAAAGAAGGAAAAGAAAATATTGAGCCTGAAATTAAAGACGAGGAACAGGAAAATATTGGATTAAGATTTACTGATGAAGTAGATAACTTGCTTATCAAGATGACTGCTTTATTGAAAAGAGCAAAGGAGCTTACTGCCTTGCGATTGAGTAAAAATAAAACTCTATCAGAAAATTCTGTAGATGAATTGGAGAAATTGAAGGACGCATTACAAGATATGCACCAAGATATTGATACCTTATTGTCTATAGGTGCTGATGAGACAGAAATAATAAAGGAAAATGAGCTTGATGTTAATGACTTATTTAAAGAAACAAATGAGATACTTAACGATATGCTTATGATCGATTTAGGAGAAATTAATGAGTGAAAAAAAACAAGCACAACTTCACGAATTAAGAGAGAACTTAGCTAAATTTGCAGGAGAAAAAGATTTTTCTGATTTTACTGCAGAAGATAGAGAAAAATGGGCTCAAATGAATACAGAGGCAAAAAAGTTAGCCGATGAAGTAAGAGATGAGCAAGTTTTCGCAAAACAAAAAGCTGAAAATGAGGCAGAAATTGCTAAAGGATCAGAAGTTAAGTCTTTACCAATTCATGAGGAAAAAGCAGAAGTAAAACTAACACTTGGAGATCAAGTAAGAAATTCAAGAGCATTTAAGGAATATATGGAAAATGGGCAATTAAACATTAGCTCTGAGATTAAATATAATCCTATTCTTGAAAAGAAAACTTTGGTAGATGAAGCATCAGCTTATCCACCAGCAGTTGTTAGAAGTGATCTAATTTATCCTACTGCCTTAAGAAATCCTAATGCAGTTATTGATTTATTTTCTGTTATTCCAACAGGACAATATCAATACAAGTATTTAGAAGAAACAACCTTTACAAATAATGCGGCTGAGGCTGCTGAAGGTGCGGCTTTTGGAGAAAGCGCTTTGGCTTTTACAGAAAGAACAGAAAACATTAGAAAATTTGGTGTTTCTATTCCTGTAACTGAAGAACTTTTAGCTGATGTTGCGTCTGTAAATGGTTATTTAGACAGTAGATTAAGAACAATGTTGCAGTTAAGACTAGATAGTGAATTACTAAATGGTAACGGAACTGCACCAAATATTACAGGTGTATTGAACAAGTCAGGTATTAATACTTTTGACTTTTCATCTTACGCAGGTAATTTAGGTAGAATTGGACAACTTTATCAAGCAATTACTGAAATCAGAAAGGACGCATTTTTAGAGCCTGACGCAATAATTATGCACCCTTCAGATTGGAACGATGTAGTTACTGCAGTATCAGTAGATTTTGCAGGAACTTCAGGTGCGGGATATACAGAAAAATCCCCATTATTTGTTGGTGCAGGTATGTTTGGGAACGGCGTAACACCTTCTATTTGGGGTGTAAGAGTAGTTCCTTCAACTGCAATCGCTGCAGGAACAGTTCTTGTAGGTGTTTTTGGTGGTGGTCTTGCAAGCCATATCGTATCAAGAGAAGGTATGGAAGTTGCAATGTCTGATAGCCACTCAGACTTCTTTACAAAGGACAAAGTAATGATGAAGGCAAGTATGAGATTAGGTTTCGCAATCTATCGTGCAACTGCTTTCTGTTCAATTACTAACTTTTAATTAAGTTAAAATGGTTTTGGTTTCTCACTCGTCATATATAAAGGCGAGTGAGGATCAAACAAAGAAAAGGAAAAAAATGAAATTAGCAAAAGATTTATATGAGAAAGACGGAGAGTTCGTACTTTCAGAAGGCCACCCAAAACAATGGGCAGGTCAGGGTTGTCATTTAGTTCACAGAGCAGGAACTGAAATTAGCGATCTACAAGCTAAAGAATATGGCTTAAAAAAAGAAACTAAAGAAAAAAAAGATAAAGAAACAAAGTAGGTCTTAAATGGCTCATACTCAATATGTAGATAAAGAAGATTTAAAGACTTATTTGGGTTTGAGTGGATCAGGTCAAGATACAAATATTGATAATGCAATAAATTCTGCAAGTCGGTTAATTGATAAATTGTGCAACAGATACTTTTATCAAGATGACACTGTGCAGACAAAATATTATAATGTAACAAATCAGTTTTATTTACTAACTGATGATATATCCACAACTACAGGTTTAGTAATTTCACTAGATACTACAGATAACGGAACATACGATACAACTTTAACTATTGATACAGACTTTATTTTAAAGCCACTTAATCCTGAAATTAATGTAATTACAAATGCAACTTATTATTGGCCATATACAGAAATTCAATTAATAGCCACACGATCATCTGAAAGATTTGATCCATTAATATTAAAAAATGTAAAAATACAAGCAAAATTTGGTTGGTCTGCAATTCCTGAGGCTATTACACAAGCAACTTTAATACAGGCAACAAGATATTTTAAAAGAAAAGATACACCCTTTAATGTTTTTGGTAATGAACAAACAGGCACTCAAGAATTATTTAATAAAATAGATCCTGACGCAAAACAATTAATCAAAGGATATGTAAAAAGGAGATTATGAGTTTTGATATACAGGGTGGTAGAAATTTAGCAAAAAGACTTGAATTAAATACACTTGCAGGTGTTGCTTTAAGAAATTTTTTTTCAAGTTATGGTCAGTTAATAGTAACAACTGCAAAACAAGAGGCACCAAGATTTTCAGGAAATTTAAGAGGATCATTAACATTTAAGCAGGTTAGAGGAGTTGGTGGTTTACCTGAAGGAATTGATGTATTTAGCCGAAGTGATTATGCGTTGTATGTGCATGGTTATTATGATGAAAAGTATAAGTTATCTAAGCCGTGGTCAAGAACTAAACCACATTGGCCTCCTGCAAAGGCTTTACAGGGTTGGGCAGACGCAAAAGGAATACCTGTTTATTTAGTTCAAAAGGCTATTGCAGAAAAAGGAACACCTATAATTCCATTTTTTAAAATTGCAATTAAGAAAAATGAAGTGCAGAAAAAACTATTATTAAAAGGAACAGGATTAAAAATAGAGGCTACATGGAGAGCAGGTAGGAAATTACCGAAAGGATTACCAAATGGCTAGTTTAACGAATATTAGAAATGAATTAAAAAATAATTTAGCAAATATAAGCACTTTATCTGTATATGGATATGTGCCTGACAGTATAGAGCCACCAACTGCAGTTGTAGGCGTAATGGAAGGGATCAACTATGACGCAAGTATGCAAAGAGGTGCTGATAGGTATGAAATACCAATTTTTTTATATATCAGCAGGGTGGACGCACAAGATAGTCAAGAAACTTTGGACGGATATTTAGCAAGTTCAGGTGCTACTTCGGTAAAGGCTCAAGTAGAAATTGACAAAACTTTGAACGGAGAGGCACAATCTGTTAGAGTAGTAAGTGCAGGTAATTATGGTGTTTATAGTATAAACAATATTAATTATCTTGGTGTAGAATTTGTTGTAGAGGTAATAGCATAATGTATGAAATTAAAGTAAATATAAATATTGAAGGTAAAGTCTATGAGGCAGGAGATATTATAGACACAAAAGTTATTCCTTCTAAAAGTATTAAATGGCTTACAGATCAAAATATAATTGTTAAAGTAGATAAGAAATATAAAGAAAAGAAACTACACGAAATTGCTATGGATATGGCTATGGCTGAAGAGGAATAATGGCTAAATATAGTGCAGGAAAAAGAACAAGAAGTAATAATAGAGGTAGAGGTAAAAGATAATGGCTTTTAAACATGGTAAAGACACAAAGGTTTATGTAAATAATAGTGATTTTTCTACTTATTTTAATAGTGTAGATACAACTAGAACTGCAGATGTTGCTGAAAGCACAACCTTTGGTAAAGCAAGTAAAACATATATAGTTGGAAATAAAGACGGAACAATAACTATTGGTGGATTTTTTGACGCAACTGCAGACGCAACTTTACAACCTTTGCTTGGTGGCTCTGATATGATCCTTACAGTTGGTATTGACGGATTAGACGCAACAGATAGTTGTATATTTGGTAAAGGAAATATTACCAACTATGGTGTATCAAGTCCTGTTGGAGATATAGTTGCTACAAGCATTGATATTCAAGCTGATAGTGGCTTATTTAACGGAACAGTATTAGAGAATAATACTTATACTGCAACTTCAAGTGGAACTGCTAGGGACAATACCTTATCAACTGCTAATGGTGGTGCAGGATTTTTAATTGTTTCAAGTGCAAGTGGAACTACACCTACACTTGACGCAAAAATAACACACTCTGCTGATGACGCAACTTATGTGGATCTAGTAACTTTTACACAAGCAACTACAACCACTTCAGAAGTTAAAACTGTTGCAGAGGGTACTACAGTAAATAGATATCTAAAAGCTGAATTTACAGTTGGGGGAACAAGTCCTTCTTTTACTGCTATAATCGGTTTTGGAAGAAATAATTAAAAAGGAGAAATAGACATGGCTTTTGTGCATGGTAAAGACAGTGTTTTTAAAATTGATAATTCAGGTGGAACATTAACTGATATATCAAGTTATGTAAATTCTGTGGACTTCCCTGAAACTGCAGATGTGGCTGAAACAACTACACTCGGAGACGGAAGTAAAACTTATATTGTTGGCCTAAAAGATAGCACTTTAAGTGTTGCAGGTCTTTGGGATAGCACTTTAGACGGAATTTTAGGTGCAGTAATTGGTCAGTCAGCAACTCTATCTTTTGAATATTCGCCTGAAGGTACAGGATCAGGAGCAATTAAATACACAGGCGAGTGTATTTTAACAAGTTATGCTCAAAACTCTCCTGTAGGAGATGTTGTATCTTATTCAGCTGATTTTCAAGTAAGTGGAGATGTGACTAGAGCAACTCACTAATTTTAAAATAAAATAGTAAAGGAACACAAATGGATTATTTAGATCTAAGTAAAATTAAAGATATTCCTGATGTGCCTGTAAAAGAAATTGAAATTCCCGAGTGGAAGGCAAAAATACAGGTAAAGGGTTTAACTAAAAAAATGCAAGTTGAACTTGCAAGAATATCAACTGATGTTGGAAAAGACGCTTTTGACTATCAAAAGGCTTTACTAAAAGCAAGTGTTATCAATCCTGTTCTTGATGATGACGCTATAGATAAACTCTATGATAAAGACGCAACTATAATTGATCGCATATTTGTTGAAATAGCAGATATTAATGGAATTGGGGGAGAAGTTCAGGCAGAAATGTCTGACGAATTTCAAGAACAATCCTGATACTTTTTTTCAATTTAGACTTGCTCGTGATCTTGGGCTGACAGTTGGGGAACTTCGTAGTAAAATGTCCTCATACGAGTATAACCAATGGGTTGCGTTTTATGTTTATGAACAAGATGAACAGAATAAAGCAATAGCATTGGCACAAGCAGAGGCTAAGAAGAAAAGGAAATAATGGGCGTTGGTGCAGATTTAATAATTAGAATTGCTACGGCAGGAACTAAACTTGCTCAAGCACAATTAAATGGTTTAGGCAAATCAAGTCAATTATTAGGTGGATCAGTAGCAAAATTAGCTAAAGTCGGTATTGCGGCTTTAGGTGTAGCCATGATAGGACTTGCAAAAGGCCTTTCTGCAAGTATCAAATCCTTCACAGACTTTGATGATAAGCTAACACAATCGTTAGCGATCATGAAAACAACAGAACTTCAAAATCAGCAAATGGCTCGAACTGCAAGAGAAGTTGCTACACAAACTGCAATTTCAGCAACTGATAGTGCAGAGGCTTATTTCTTTTTAGCCTCAGCAGGTTTAGACGCAGAACAATCTATTGCGGCTTTACCACAAGTTGCAAGATTTGCTCAAGCAGGTATGTTTGATATGGCTACTGCAACAGACTTAGCAACAGACGCTCAATCAGCGTTAGGTTTAACTGTAAAAGACGCACAACAAAACTTACAAAATTTAACTCGTGTTACAGATGTTTTAGTAAAAGCAAATACTTTAGCAAACGCAACAGTTCAACAATTTTCAGAGGCACTTACAACTAAGGCAGGTGCGGCTTTAAAGGTAGTAAATAAGGATATTGAAGAAGGTGTGGCTGTTTTGGCGGCTTTTGCTGATAGAGGTGTAAAAGGTGCTGAAGGTGGAGAAAAACTAAATCAAGTATTGCGTGATATTCCTAGAGCAACTGCAAGAAATAAAGAGGAATTTGAAAGATTAGGCCTTCAAATGTTTGATACTGAAGGAAATATGCGTAATGTTGCAGACATTATTGATGAATTGGATAGGGTTTTAGGTCCAATGTCAGACGAAATGAAGGCGGCTACATTGGATCAATTAGGATTAAATAGAGGTGTAGCAGACGCAGTAAAGATATTATCAGGTGCAACGGATCAAATTAGAAATTATGAAAATGAATTAAGAAAAGCACAGGGTACAACTGCAGAAATTGCTGAAAAACAATTAGAAAGTTTTAAAGCACAAATTCAATTATTAAATAACAATATTGAAAATTTAAAAATAACTATCGGAGAGGATATGGTGCCTGCTCTTTCACGATTTATTGAGCAAGTAACTATTGCAGTTGAAAGGTTTCAAAACTTTAAAAATAGACTTAATGAAGTAAGTAAAGGTGTCAAACTATTAGTAAGTTTTGTAGCAGGTGCGGCTTTAGCTTTTACTCCTTGGGGTGCGGCTATTGCCTCAGTTGCTTTAGCTTTAGGTGGATTATTTAAATGGATAAAAAAAGGAAATGAAAGTTATGCAGAGGCTACAGAAAAAGCAAATCGTTTAACAGACGCATATAAATTACAATCATACTATACAGGTTTTGTAGGTAAAAAAACAGAGGAAACTACACAGGCTCAAACTGAATTATCTGATGTAATGTCAGATCAAAATTACACAGTTGCAGAATTAACTGAATTAATTAGAGCAAATAATGTTGCACTTGGGGAAAATACTGACGAGGCACTTGCAAACGCAAAGGCTTATGAGGATAGTTTATTAGGTGGGTTGCAAAGTGTTTTAAGTGCTTATGATCAATTACAAGCAATACAGGACAGAATTGATAATGCAGAAACAAAAAGAAACAAAGCAGTAAGAGATAGAATTAAGGCAGATGAAAATGTTGAAAAAGCAACTAAGAACTTAGAGGACGCAAGAGCAAAATTAGCTGAAGTTCAAGGATTAGGCGCTCAAGTAACTGCAGAGGAAGAATTAGCAATTCTTAGACAAAAAATGGCTGTTGAGGAATTAACTAATGCACAAGACGGATCAAGAGAAAAAGCCTTAGAACTTCAAATAGCAACTGCTGAATTAAGTAGATTAAAAGAAGAAAGCACTGCAATATCACAAGAGGAAAAAGACGCATTAAGAGAAGTTGAACAAGCAGAAAAGGATTTAACTAGAGCAGAGGATCTAAGAAAGGAAGCTATAGATCGTGTTTCAGAGGCTCAAAAAGAATTAAATAAAATTAGTGAAAAGTCAGCAAGAAATTTACTTGAACAAGCTTTAGCTCAAGAAAACTTAACCAACGCACTTGCGAATTTTGGTGTTGGGACTAAAGGTTTTGAGGACGCATTAAATAAATTAGCAAATATTACAGGAGAAAAAATCGGAGAAATAAATGGATTATTTGGAACTTTATTTAATAACGCAAGTAATTTATCAAAGGTTGGTATTGATTTTGGTGTAAGTGCAGGTGGTGGTGCAGGTGCAGGTGCAGGTGGTGGTGCAGGCTCACAAAAATTCCCAACAACTACAGGTGGTTTAAGTGCTGATAGAAAAGCAGATATTATGGGCAGACTTGGAGAAACAAATATAGTGATCAATAACAATGCAGGAACAATTATTGGTAATGATGAGCAATTTGTTGAAAGTGTTGCTAATGCTTATACTAAAGCAGTTAAAAGAGGGGTAACATTCGCATAATGACAGTTGCTTTTGATAGTAATGTAAATTTAACTGTTGAAGTTGGTTTTGACAGTAATCCTTTTGATAATTCACAAACATTTACTGATATATCTGCTTTTGTTAGACAATTTAATACAAAAAGAGGTAGAGAAAACGAATTAGGACAATTTGTAACAGGAACTGCAACATTAACTTTATCAAATGCAGATAACAGATTTAACCCAAATAATACTGCAAGTCCTTATTATGATAGTTTAAATTCAGTTACAAAAATACAACCTTATAAAGTTGTAAGAATAAAAGCAACTTATGATAGCGTTGAATATCCAATATTTTATGGTTTTTTAGATACAATACCTGTTAGTTATCCTGCTTTAGGTGCTGATAGCACAGTTAATTTTAATTGTGTAGATGCTTTTAAAATATTTAACTCGCAAAACTTTGAAAGTGCAGGTTGGAGATTAGGTAGAGCAGGTTTTTCAGGATTAGGTATTTCAACAGTTTTTGGTTATGAAGATGAACAGGAATTAAGTAGTGATCGTGTGTCAAGAATACTTAATCTTATTCAATTCCCTTCAGGATTAAGAACAATACAAACAGGCACAAATGAAGTTCAATCTCAATCAGGATCAAATAAAAATATCTTGACTGCTCTTAGAGAGTGTGCAACTGCTGAAAATGCACAATTTTTTATAGGTAAAGACGGATCAGCAACTTTTAGAAATAGAGCATATAGACTTTCAAATATTCGTGCAACTGAAGTCCAAGCAACTTTTAGTAACGACGGAACAAATTTACCTTATACAGATGTTATAACTAGCTTTGATTTAAACGAAATAATAAATGTTTATGAGTGGGTTAGAGAAGGTGGAAATACTCAATATGTTTCTGACGCAAATTCTGTAGAAAAATACAGGCCTTTATCAAGCCAACAAACAACAATTAATGTTAGCGATACTGATGTTTTATCTTTAATTGATCAAAAAATAGCAGAAACTTCAATTCCTATTGTTAGAGTTGATAGACTGCAGATTAATCCACGACAAAATATTAATATATGGGAAAAGGCTTTAGGATTAGAATTTGGAGATAGAATTTCAGTTAAAATAGTTAATCCTGATAGTTCAAGCTATACTGATGAATTGTGGATAGAAAGTATAAGCCACAGTGTTAATGCAAGTAGTCAGTCGTGGAATTGGGAACTTACATTATCTCCTGCAAGTTCGAGTGCATGGGTATTAGGTTCTGCTAAACTTGGAATTGGAACACGCTTTGCTTATACTTAATAAAGGAGAATTTTAATGGCAGGTGCTGGATTTAAAATATGGACAACAGGCGAACTTGTTAATGCGTCTGATTTTAATAATTATATTCAAGAGCAAGTTGTAATGGTTTTTGCTGATAGTTCAGCACGAGATACCGCAGTAACTTCCCCAAGCGAAGGTATGTTTTGCTTTTTACAAGATACAAACGATTTACAGTTTTACAATGGATCTGCATGGGCTAATTTTATTGGAGAAGGAGATATTACAGGAATTACTGCAGGTGCAGGATTAAGTGGTGGTGGAACTTCGGGTGCAGTATCACTAGCAGTTGATGTTAATGCACAAACTTCAGCTACAGTTGCAGGTGGAGATGAAGTAATTATTGGAGATATTTCTGATAGTAACAATATCAAAAAAACTACTGCACAAGATATAGCAAATTTAGCTCCCGCAGGTGCTACTGTGGGTTTAATATTGGCTTTAGGATAGAAAGGATAATATGGCTGAAACATATAAAAACGCATATCTAGATGTAACTTCATCTGCACAAACTTTATACACCAATTCAAGTGGTGGAACAGGTATTGTTGTAACTTTAAGAATTACAAATGTGGACGGAGCTACAGATGACACAATTACTGCTGATGTTATTGACGGAACTTCAGGTAATGCAAGAATTGCATATACAATTTCAGTTCCAGCAGATAGCACTATTGAATTAGCAGGAACTTCTAAAATATTTTTAGAAAATGGAGATAAAATTGATCTCACAGGTGGAAACGCAAGTGGAGATTTAGAGGCGTTTGCAAGTATTTTAGAAATAACATAAGGGAGTGATCAATGCCTTATGGTTATCTAGGACAAAATCAACCTAATCAAACTGTATCTAATAGTGGTGTCTTTTCTATTACTGATGTTGCTGAACTTCAATCACAGGGAAAACTTGGTGGAAGTTTAGAACTTATTCAAGAACAAACTGTAAGTGCAGTTTCACATATAGATTTTACTTCTATTCAAGAAGATAAATATGATGTTCATTTTTTACAATTAAATAGTATAAGTTCTACTGCAAATCTTAATGGTGGTTATCAATTTTATGAAAGTGGGGCTTTAAGAACTGCAAGTGATTATCAATATGCACTACAATATGGAACTACAGGTGGTTCTTTTGCTGAAGAAAAAAGTACAGGAATTAGTAGAATAGTTGCACAAAACTATTATTCAGCAAATCCAACAAGTGCTTATGCTTACTTTTACAATTTAGGAAATTCAAGTAAATACAGTTTTTGTACTTATCAAGTGTGGGTAGGTGGACAAAGTTTATTTATGTTTGGTGGTGGTGTTAGTCCATTAACAAGTTTAGTTGATGGTATAAGAGTTTATACAAGTGGTACTAATGCAATATCAGGTAATGCAAAACTCTATGGAGTAAAACAGATATGAGTAACCTAAGATTAATTAATGAAACTTCTTTTAGTGCAGTATCTAGTGCAACTGTTACAGATGTATTTAGTTCAGATTTTGACATTTACAATATAACAATTAGTGATT
>Ga0136656_1000694_pt1 | contig 11875 bp, 6 predicted proteins | sample CPBDNA_9_FD_94862 | JGI IMG/M metagenome (GOLD analysis project Ga0136656, IMG submission 94862) | Freshwater to marine salinity gradient microbial communities from Chesapeake Bay, USA - CPBay_Sum_15_0.8_DNA (version 2) | ecosystem: Environmental > Aquatic > Marine > Coastal | place: USA...
AATTACCTACTCCTGATAAGGTATACTACAAACCAAACGGTCAGGAGGACTATTTGAATATGAAAGCAAATTATGATTTGATCTACGAGCGTTTAGACAAGTTGGAGGGCAAGTAATGTCTGGATGTCATACTGATGGATCTCCTTGCGGTAGATACGGATTTGCTATTGGTACAGGTAGGAATAATGTCAGTCATTGTGATGCACGCCGTCCTAATGATTCTAGTGCTGCTACGGTAGAGTTTGGGCACTATCCTCCTATCAATTTTGTTGGTGAAGAGAATACTCAACCTGCAGTCATGTATGACTCTGCGTTATATTCACCATATCCTCCTACTACAAGTCGCAATAATTATGTTTCTCCTCAACTTGGCACTGAATATGAAGGTGCAAATTGTGGAAAACTAATTGAAAATATTGGTTGTGGCACTGTAATCTACGAAACCCACCCTTCAGAGCTCTCTTTTAGAGAGATGGAGAGTGATACTTGGTTTTATTATTTGTATGACATGGGTGCTAATGGTAGTGCTGTAGGTACACCTTGCTATCGCATTCAAACTGAGACTAGGACTGGTGGCACAACGTCATCTACAAGCGGCACAGACCCTGTTACAGGCGATCCTACGACCACTCCTGGAGCATCAACAACAGATCAGGGTGGAAGCACACAGAAATGTATTCCTTGCACTCAGTTTTACTGCACTCCAGTATCATCTTATTGCACTTATAGTTACAGTGGTGCTGATGAAACTGGTGATTCCGACTGTCCATACCCTTTGATTTTTGGTATTGGCACTCAGAGCAATAAGATTGTGGTGTCATATGACTCACTTTCTGAAGATATACCGAATGGATGCACGGATTTTAACTTTGTTTATGCTGCAGATGGCATTGATGAAGACGTTTGGAATGAATCTACCTTCTCTCCTGGTGATCCTGTAGTCACTTCACAGAATACTTGGGAGACTAGTGAGCGAGGTTTTGCTACATTTATCATTAGAGAGCTTGAATCTGGATCTTCTGTAGGTCTACAAGTAAAAATTGGCATCAGACCCGCACTGCAAGACGCGGTTGATCCTGATGATGCCCCTGTCATTATTGGTACAGAGTGGGAATTGTTGGAAGTTATCAGTCAAGGACAGAATTATAATGTCAATGATACCTTCACAATCTCATATGAGCACACTCATGCTAGTAGTGCTACCACGACTTTTACCATTGATCTCAAGGTTACTGCTATTGGCACGGTAACTGCAGTCACTGGTGTGGGTGATTTTTCGCTTTTAAACGTTGGTGATGAGATCAATGGGCACATTGTTACCAATACTGCACACTCTGATGTTGATCATATGCCCTACCATGTCATCTATATTGATGGCAATGGCAACGATTTCACTAAAGATGGGTCATATACCTCTAGTCGTAACCACCAAGTCACGGTTGTTGCGGGTTATGGCATCAAAGACCGCGCTTATTTTGGTGGATTATACGAATTTTTCAATAAATCTGTCCAATATACCGTGCATTCCGTAGAACCTGGCACAACATACACCTATCCTGGGTATTCCAACAGCGTCATTCAACCCGAAATTGCGGTAGATGTGCAAAATGGGCGTGTTGTTAGCGCAACTGTGGTCGATGGTGGGCAAAATTGGAATACAATTGGCGAAACTCCCGTGCTTCAGGTCACTGGACCACCTATTGAGACGGGTACTTTTGCCCAAGTTACGGGTAGTTTCAACAATGGGGTGCTTCAGAGCGTCACTATTGTCAATGGTGGTAGCGGATATAACGATTTGGACCCGCCTTCTATCATTGTAGGCAACTATTACTCCTCGGAAACCAATGAAATCACGGGAACTGGCACTGATCCTGATGGTATGGGGTATGGTGATAGGGCAGATCTCATCAATAATGAGTATTTTCCTCTAGATCAAGAGGTTTTTGATCAAATTGAAGCGGATGCAGGGGTAAGAAACGAGACACTTACCACTACAGGGCGCACAGCACAGTTTGATACCTCTCGTCAGCGCAGAGAGCAGACTGGACAAGTGCTTTATAGCAGTGGACCAATCGAAGAAATCCGCCCTTTGCAGAGTGTACCTGATCTAACTGGCAGTGGAGTCCTTCCACAGGAGTTTGATGACGCTCTGCAGGCATCACAAGACACTCAAACCGAAGCTATCAACACGTTATTGGACAATATTACCGATGATCCTGAGGCAAGGACCTATACTGGACCTGAAATTTATGTTGAAACCACGCAAAGACGCTTTCTTGACATGCCTAGGGCGTCAACATACACAAAATACATAATGAAGCAGTATAGACCCGATTCTAACTCTAGAACCACCTTTACTGTTACCGTAGGTCACAATGTATTAGAAGATGGTTGTGGGCACCTTGAAGACGATCCTAACCCCCTTAACGGCGGACCTGCACTCTGCCCCTCACCTCTCGGGTATCCCTTTGCTAATACTAGCAGCACAACTTCGGAAACCAGTGATCCTGATCCAGTTACAGGGGATACAACCACTACAGATACTACCGTTGCATATACATATACATTGAGTCCATTATTAGGATCAGGATGTAGAAGTTGGACAGCAAGTGGATCTATGACAGTGGTACACAACTTTACTAGGTCAAGAGATACATTTGCCGCGGCCACCGAAGCATATGGTAATCCATTTGACGTTTAATTGGAGGTAGTGTAAAATATGGCTGGTCTTCCCGCTGCAATTTACATGGGAGTTGATAGTGGACACGGTAAATGTGTCGCTGCCAACGTCCATGCCTATGTTGGATGTGAAGGCACTTGCGAAACTGCACCTAAAAAGGCAATTGCTGCAATGGATCCATTTAATATGTGGCCTCCATTTGCACAATCTCCGTTGAGTATTATGCAAGCAATTGTAAATGTGGTTATCAATGGTAACATTCCTATCGTCGATCAAGACTTATTGACGAATCATCCGCCTACTTGCACTAACTTAATTGTTAGGGGCGGGTGTAAAGACCCCCCAGCACCACTTCCTTGTCCTACACAGACACTTTGCACGGAAGATATTGCTGGAGGCGGTGCTCACATTAGGAAAGCAATCGCAACCACAGCAACAGTCTTTGTCAATGGCAGAAGACTGTGTAGAGTTAAAGATCCCCTTGGACCTCCCTGCTTATCATTGATCAGCACAGGTGCTACAAATGTACTAGTTGGAGCGTAAATTATGGCAAAATCTAAAGTTGGTCTCGTGAAGTCTGGTTACACCCCAGGCAAACCCAAACGTACTCGTCAGGGTCAGGGCACGAATTCAAAACCTTCTCATGGACGTAAAAAATTGAGAGGGCAGGGTAAAGGATGTTGAATCCTACATTCTACATAGAATAGCGATAAATAATACTCAGGGATAGCAACCCCGTTAAAAGTTCTGTTTACCACAGGACTTAATAACTATGGCAAATCACCCAATCCCAGATCAGAGTGATGACTTTATCAAGTCAGGAATGAGATTAATAACTGATCCTAGGTCGGACATCCTTCTCGGGAGAATTAACAAGAATTCTCCTCCAAAAGATAGAAATTCTAGATGGTGTGGTGGCAAAGGTGGGTTTGACGACTATGTAGAAAGATGGCATTAAAATCAGTTACTGGTGCAGATTTCGGACGCAAACATTCAAGAGCGTTTAAAGACGTGCAGCTTGAATTTGGGCGTAATCCGTTTACTAATGACATCAACGTACTGAAAAACTCCGAAGCAATCAAGCAAGCGGTCAAGAATCTTGTTTTAACTGCTCCTGGAGAGAAATTTTTTAACCCAAATTACGGATCTAAGGTTTCTCAACTGTTGTTTGAGCCCTTAGATCCTTTTTTGATAGATACTATTCAAAATGAGATTCTAAATACCATTAGAAATTATGAACAACGTGTCCAAGTGACCACCGTTAGATGTAAAGCAAATTATGATGACAATTCTATTAATGTTTACCTTGAATACAAGATTGTTGGTTTGCCCCTAATTGAAAATATCAATTTCGTATTACAGAGACCCTAACCAATGCAACCCAAGAATTTAACAGCACTGGATTTTGGCGATATCAAATCGTCAATCAAAGCATATCTGAGAACTCGTGATGAGTTTACGGATTATGACTTTGAGGGCTCTTCGCTATCATATCTGATCGATATTTTAGCGTATAATACTTACTACACAGCATTCACCGCTAACATGGCGATGAATGAAGCATTTTTGGACAGTGCTACGGTCAGGGACAACGTTGTTAATCAAGCAAAACTCCTAAACTACGTACCCACTTCCATCAAAGCATCTTATGCTTTCTTGCATGTAACCGTACAGACAACATTGTTTAATGACGCATATCCAAACAGTGTTACTCTACAACCTGGGGTTATTGCAACTGGCGGAAACTATGCTTGGAATATCTTAGAATCGCAAACTGCAACCGTAGATCAAGTTACTGGTAGAGCATCTTTCAGATGCCTTAAAATTTACGAAGGAAGCATTGTAACTTACTCATATACAGTAAACGAATTCATTAAGCAGTCATATACAATTCCAACCTCTAGTGCAGATATTAGCACGCTATCGGTAAGGGTTAGAGCAAACGAATCTAGCACCACTTCTGACGTTTACAACTACGTTGATAACGTAACTACAGTTACTGCTACGGATCGTGTCTATTTCCTCAGTGAAGGGGAAGATATGAGGTATGAGGTATTCTTCGGTGATGGTGTAATTGGTAGAAAGTTGGGTGACGGTGAAATTATCGATCTAAACTATCTTATCACTAAAGGTGCTGAGGCAAATGGTGTTAGTAAGTTTACATTTGTAGGTAGATTTGTTGATAGTAACAATAATTCCTATGGTGCTGCTCAGACTGCTTTTGAGGTAGCAGAAAAGTCTAATTTCGGTGATGCCGCAGAAAGTCTAGAGTCCATCAAGTATCTTGCACCTAGATTTTATTCTGCACAATACAGAGCAGTGACTTCTCAAGACTATGAGGTCATTACCAAGAAAATTTACTCAAACGCTAAAAGTGTAGTTGCTTACGGTGGTGATGAATTAACTCCCCCAATTTACGGTAAAGTATTCGTTGCAATTAAAACAAAAACTGGATCTAAACTTAACGATGCAACGAAAAAATCTTTATCAACTCAACTAAGATCCTTTGCAATGGCATCAATTGAAAGTGTAATCGTTGATGCGGATACAATGTATGTGTATCCTAAGGTTTACTTAAATTACGATCCTGCCTGCTCTGGTAGAGCGGTTAGTGCAATTGGTACTAATGCCATAAATGCAGTTACTGATTGGGCGACAACTTCTGGTATCAACAATTTTGGATCTAGTTTCAGTTTGGGTAATTTTGAGAGAGCAGTTGTTGACTCTGATGCGTGTATTACAGATTCGAGCACACAAATTTCGTTGCTGAAATATATTACACCCCAGGCACCAAATACCAACACATATTGTATTACTGTAGGACAACCACTGTATGATAGTGGTGATGGTGAGAATGATTCATCTTGCCCCAAAGCACCTATTTTAAAATCTGGTAATTTTAGACTTCTTGAATTGCCTGGAGTAGATCAATACTTTGAAGATGATGGATTTGGTAACTTACGTACCTATTACAATAGTGGAAACAGAAAGGTATATACCAATGATAATGCAGGTACAGTAGACTATACTACTGGCGAAGTTTGCTTTGGTCCTGCTGCAGTTGTTGGTGCTGGTGGAAACAACCTAGGTGCTCCTGGCGGCGCTGCATTGGGACCAGATGCTACTGCTAATGATGTAGATGTTTCTGATGCAGCACTTGAGGATCTTGGAGATCTTAGAATCCCTGTACTTCTCATTCCTAGAAACAATTCTGTTATCTCCACATCGGAACCCAATACTGTAATTGAAATCATCACACCTACCATTTCAATTACTCCAATTGGCACAGCATTGCCTTCTAATATCCCAATAAATAGTCTTACGCCTACTGACTTTAACGTTGTCCCAACAACGATTGAAATTCCCGATATTACCGTTCCAGGCGACATAGCAAATACCCAGTGTTTCTGATAGATGTCTATTAATAAGGTCTCCCAATCTGTTGCTTCCCAGACACCTCAGTTTATTGATGATTATAGTCCTTTATTCAATAAATTTATTGAATACTACTATAAGTCACAAGAAAAAACTGGGTATGGTCAAAATATACTCAACGAATTTCTAAACTACTTAAACATCGATAAACTCGATGTTGGTATTCTTGGCGGTGCTACAACTGTTGTAGATGATATCTCCGCTACAGATTCCACAATCTTCGTAGAAAACGTTGACTCCTTTTTGACGAACGATGGTAGTTTATTGATTGATGATGAAGTCATCTATTATGAGAAAGCTGTACAGTCTCCTAGTATTGGTCTAAGTCCTGGTATTTCTTATGAGCAGGTAAAATTAAAGTGGAGCACTCTTGCAAATCCACTCGATTTGTTTGATGGTGTTACAAATGAGTTTCGTCTGACATCACAAGATACTCCTATTTCTCCTCCTTCGGCAGCACATTTGATCGTGAAGATATACGATCAATATTTAATTGCGGGTGTAGATTATACCGTTTCTGCTGATCGGATTGTATTTACAACTGCTCCTAGAGCAAAACTAACCTCAGACTCTACAGAACTTACCCAGATCATTTATTTGAGTGGTTTTGTTGAGAATCCAATCTATACCTTAGACAATATCTCTGGATCTTTTGGTGAAGGAAAGCGTACTTTCAAAGTATTCAGAGATAATGTTGAGTATCATCCAATTGTAGACGAATATGTAATTGCAATTTACGACGGTCAAATTTTAACTCCTAAAACCGATTATGCTTTTGATGGATCTTTAATCACTTTCTCCTTCACTCCTATCACTGGTAGGAGACTGGATCTATTCGCTATTGAAGCACCAATCCCTTCGTTTGGTAGTGGTGCAGTTGGTTATTCTAGAGTAAACAATCAGGGTCAACTAACTGCGGTTGAAGTTTCTGATGGCGGATCTCAGTACCGATTTGAGTATCCACCTAAAGTTTCTATTAAACCCAATGGTGGTGGAAGTGGTGGATCTGCTACTCCTCTTATCAACGGTATTAAGAATGTAACTCTACTCAAAAGTGGTAGGGGATATAGCGATACCAATCCCCCTACAGTTAGGATTGAAGATCCCACTAAACCAGGATCTTCTGTAGCAGTTATCAAGGCAAACGTTGTAAATGGCAGCGTAACTGGTCTAGAAACGCTTTCTTCTGGTAGTGGGTATACCTTTACTCCTAGAGTCACATTTATCCAACCTGGCGGCGCTGTACTCGGTGAAGTGCAGATGGTATATGGTGAGAATGGTGGTAGTCTTAATGGCGCTCCTGCTATCATCAATGGTGGTCAGGGATACACCACTCCTCCTGAAATCTATGTTGATGAGCCTACTGGTCTCAATCCCATTAAAGCATCTCTTAGAGCAAACTTAACTAACGGTGTCATCACATCCATCACCGTTTTAAATGCTGGTCAGGGTTACAATTCTCCTCCCAGAATTGCTGTAATTAATCCAACTGGAGCACAAGTTTTAGAAACAACTGTTGATGGTAATGGTCGAGTTATTGACATTGAATTACTTAGCGGTGGTAATGGATATGAAGATATTCCTTCGGTTTACATCGTAGACGATAGAATTGATACGTCTGGTATCTACATTGGAGGTACTGGTGCAAAAGCAACTGCATCTATCTTCAACGGGCAAATTACTGATATCAACATTACTGACTTTGGTAGTGGTTATAGTGCTGTTTATCCACCCAAAATTGTTATTCAGGCACCTCCTCAAGCAGAAGCTTCTGTAGAAGTTGGTCTTAATGAAATCACTGGATTTAAAGTGATTAATAGTGGAGAAAATTATGAAAGATGCCGTTTTGAAGGTTGTGCTAGAGCAGCAAGTGCTATTACTGCATATACTCAAAGAGGCGAAGCAATCTTCTCCAACGAAACTACAGCAGCAGAGCATACCACTGGATCTGCCGTTAAGTGTCTAGATGCACTCTTTGTTAAGAGGTTACTGGACAAATATATCAAGCAGTTTTTACCTGACATCCCTGAGTTGGATTATGAATCCATTGATGTCAGAACTGCTATCAAAAATATTAAAGATTTTTATTCTACAAAGGGCACCTCTTATAGTGTTTCTTATCTGTTTAAGTTACTTTATGGTGAAAATGTAAGTATTACATACCCCAAAGATCAGATCATCAAACCATCTGCAGCTACTTGGGAAATTAATACTGTACTCAGAGCAACTCTAGTATCTGGTGATCCTGCAAACATCAAAGATGCTTTGATTGAGCAAGTTGAAGATATTGCTGACCCCAATATCAAGAATGCTAGTGCTCTAGTTGAAAACTTCATTTCTATTGCTACTTCCACAGATATCATTTATGAATTGGTGTTATCTGAAGAGACAATCATTGGCACATTCTTGGTGCCCTACAAAACAAAACTTGCAGAGCCTCTTGGTGAAGGAAATAATATTATCACCGTTGACTCTACAATTGGATGGCCAGAGCGAAATGGTGAGTTTGTAATTGGTGGGACTGAAGTTGTACAGTATAAGGAAAAGTCTCTAAACCAGTTTATTGAATGCACCAGAGGTGTTGATAGTGTTGCTAGAGTCTGGGATTCCGCTACAGTTGTTACTTCAAACTTCCAAGTATATCTGAATCGTGGCACTGCTCAAGAAGTAGTGATGAATGTTGTTGGTATTGTTGATGCTCAACAGACTACTCTAACTGATACTGGATCTTACTATCTACCTGGAGATAAACTGACCGTATCTAAACTGGGCGGTAGTTCTGATGCTCCCCAACTTACTACTTGGTTATACAACGTTAAAAAACTTTTAGAAGTAGAATCCGTAACGTTTGGTGGCATCAATAATCAATCCGCTACTGTCACCACAAGCACTCCTCATGGTTTGTTGGTAGGTGATCAAGTAACAGTTTATGGTGCTAATCCAATCATCTATAACGGCACCTTCCTAGTAACATCTAGAGATTCTTCTACTGTATTCCAATATACTCTTGCACAACCCGCAGCAGTTGTGCCCCAAGGTAATATTCTAATCTCAGTTGACCTCAATAAAGGTAAGTCTCAGAGCGATGCGATTAACAAGGCAATTAGTCCTTACACTACTAACGTACAAAACTCCTTCTTCAATACCGAGTATGTTTACGTTGCCTCTACTGGCATTCCAAACTATGAGATTGGTCCTTTCCTAGGATCTGCATTCTTACCTGGCAACCAGAGAAAGTTAAATCGTTTCCCATTCAGCATTACAACGATTTCGACGAAAAATGAAACAAAACCTGGGTCGATTGGTACTTGGGTAAATGGTGTTTCTATTCTTTCATATAAGTCAACTCAAAAGAAAACTTTCGGTGCAGTAACGTCTATCAGCATCGACAATGCAGGCATCAACTATGATGCTGCAAATCCTCCTACCATGACGATCTCTGGTGGTGGTGGATCTGGTGCTGCTGCAACTGTAGTTGTTGACGGATCTTTGACTGATATTGAAGTTACCAATGGTGGTAGTGGATATACCTCTTCGCCTCTGGTTTCAATCGTTGGCGGGGGTGGATCTGGTGCCTCAGCAACCGCGATTATCACCAAAGGGGTAGTTTCTAGAATTCTTATCAACAATGGTGGTAGTGGTTATACTTCCCAACCCCTAGTCACAATTGTTGGCGGTGGTGGTCAAGGTGCAACTGGTATTGCATCTGTAAGAGGTGGTATTAAAGAAGTTAACATTAGTGCTGGTGGTGCATCATACACATCTGTACCCACAGTATCTTTAAGTTCTGGTCAAGGTGCTGTTGCTCAAGCAATTGTAAATAATGGCAGAATCATTTCTATCGCAATTATTGCTGCTGGTAGTGGGTATACTACTGCACCTGAAGTAACTATTCAGGGTGATGGTTTTGGTGCAATTGCTAAAGCAACGATCGATACTGATGGTGAAAATGCTGGTAGAGTAACTGGCATTGAAATCCTTAATAGGGGTATTGGATATACTCAAGGTTTAACTACTATTGGTCTCAACTCAATTGGACAGGACGCTAAATTTACCGCTAATGTTTTTGAGTGGACATATAACCTACAAGAGACGGCTAACTTTGATAATGCTCAAGGTACTCTGTTTGAGGGTCTCAACATTCAATATGGCGGTGAATATTCCCACATTTCAAATCCCCAGAGACTGAGATATCTGCTGGGCGATAATCTGTTTGTAAACGGTATTGGTCTAATCAAAGAGCAAGAGACCTCTCTTGAGCACTCTCCTATCATTGGATGGGCATATGATGGTAACCCCATTTATGGTCCTTATGGATATTTGGATCCTACCGATCAGAGCTCTGAGATTTCGAGAGTTAGATCTTCATATGCTTTGAAATCTAATCTGATTTATGATGAAGAAACCAACATTGTACCTGCTAGAGTTGATGGTCCTGCTTTAACTACAGATCCTGCTGGCACATATATTGATGACTATCAGTATAATTTTGGCAGTGGTGATCTAGATCAATATAACGGTAGATTCTGTAAGACACCCGAATTCCCAGAAGGTAGATATTGCTATTTTGTTACCATTGACGCTACAGAAGATGGTAATCCAGTATTCCCTTACGTTTTAGGTCCTTCTTACAACTCTGTTGTTGATATTTGGAATCTAAGTGATGCCGCTATTCAACAAAATATTCCCACTGGTGTTGTTCGTTATAGAGATCCATATGAGAATGTTGATATCGATGTTGAAAGAACTCCTAATGCATCTACCAATGCACTAACTACTGAAGATGGTGATATTCTGCTATTTGACGCAGAAGATGAGAATAGAGATGGTGTAGTTGATCAAGCAGAGATTGATGATCCTGAAGAAATGTATGAGGAGTCTCCTCTTCAACTGTTTGATTATTTCCCCTCAGTCAAGTTTGACTCCAAAGTCGATATTGAAGTTGAAACAATCACTAGATTTGAAGATGCTTCTGTAACTGGATTTACAATTGAAAACTCTGGTGAAAACTATCAGGTTAATGATAGACTGGTCTTTGATAATACCGATACTGGTGGATCTGGTGCTTCTGCTCGTATTTCTAAGATTAAGGGCGAAACCATTTCTGCATATACATTTGAAACTGTAGATAATATCAACTATGGTATTCTTACTACCGAAGATCCTCACAATCTAGTTGTTGGAGATAGAGTCTTCGTCAATTACACTCCTGTAACCGAAAATACCAATAAAGAGTATACTGTTAGACAGTACAAAGGTATTGAAGAAATTGTTGTCAATGTAAATGGCGCAGGATATAACACAGATATTCCTCCCACTGTTATAATCGACGGTGATGGTGAAGGTGGTCAAATTGAAGCGATTGTCAACCAAGTTGGTGCAATTACAGAATTTAACATCTTGAATTTTGGATCTGGATACACTAGGAATCCTCGTGTTATTCTTTCCCACCCACAAGTCTTCAAAAAAGCAGATTACTACGTTTCTACCATCGGTCATGGTCTCAATGATGAGAGACAAACAGTAGTTAACGACATATTTGTTGACGAAGCCAAGGAAGTTTATCTTTGTGGTTATACAATCAACTCTGCAGGTGATCGTATTGGCGTTGTTTCCAAACTAAACGCAACTGGCACCAAAGTTTGGGAAGTTACTGTTGTACCTAACCAACCCGATAATTTAGAAGCAAAATATCTCAGTTTCAATAAACTTCTTATTGATGGAAATGATATCTGGGTAGTCGGTGATGTTAGACCTAAT
>Ga0136656_1000695_pt1 | contig 11870 bp, 4 predicted proteins | sample CPBDNA_9_FD_94862 | JGI IMG/M metagenome (GOLD analysis project Ga0136656, IMG submission 94862) | Freshwater to marine salinity gradient microbial communities from Chesapeake Bay, USA - CPBay_Sum_15_0.8_DNA (version 2) | ecosystem: Environmental > Aquatic > Marine > Coastal | place: USA...
AAACCAAAAAAGTTATTATGGCATCCAGTAGTAAATGATTTACCAGCACCAACACCATAATAGTTATTAAAAGATCCTGTACTATTGTTTAAACCAGATAATTCGCCATAAAAGTTATTATTATTACCTGAACTATTAGAAAATCCAGATGCTCTTCCAAAAAAGTTATTACTAGTTCCAGTGGTATTAGAACACCCTGCAAGACAACCAAAGAAGTTATTAAAACATCCAGTGCTAGATCCTAAGCAACCAAATCCAGCATAATATCCGAAAAAGTTATTATGGCATCCAGTAGTAAATGATTTACCAGCACCAACACCAAAATAATTATTAATAGCACCTGTAGTATTACTAAATCCAGATAACTCACCAAAGAAATTGTTTGCAGATCCAGATGTATTACTAAATCCAGATAACCTTCCAAAAAAGATATTACTACTTCCAGTGCTAGATCCTAAGGAACCAAATCCAGCATAAAAACCAAAAAAGTTATTATGGCATCCAGTAGTAAATGATTTACCAGCACCAACACCAAAATAATTATTAAAAGACCCTGTGCTATTGTTTAAACCAGATAATTCACCAAAAAAATTGTTTGAAGATCCAGATGTATTATCAAGTCCAGATAATCTTCCAAAAAGGTTATTATTGGAACCAGTAGTATTAGAACGCCCTGCATTCAAACCAAAAAAGTTATTATAACATCCAGTGCTAGATCCTAAGCAACCAAATCCAGCATAAAGTCCAAAAAAGTTATTGTGGCATCCTGTAGTGAATGACTTACCAGCACCAACGCCATAATAATTATTAAAAGACCCTGTGCTATTGTTTAAACCAGATAATTCACCATAAAAGTTATTATTATTACCTGAACTATTAGAAAATCCAGCAAATCTACCAAAAAAATTGTTTGAAGATCCAGATGTATTATAAAATCCTGAATATTGTCCAAAGAAGTTATTATTGGAACCAGTAGTATTATTAGCTGCAGCACTAAATCCAATAAAATTATTAAAATCTCCAGTTGATAATAAAGATGCTATTTGGCCAGTCCCTATCTTAACATTTCCATCTTTAAATACAATCTTATACGAATCATCGATAACAATATCTGATAGAAAGTCTCCACCAACTGAAATATCAGTGCTAATAGAAACCTTAGATGCATTTAAATTTAAATTTACAGGACTTTCTAAAGTTGGAACACCAGGACCTATAAATTGTAAATTATTAAATCCAGATCCTTTCTTCTTAATAGCCATTTTTTTAAATATTTATTGATTAAGATTTAAGTGTTAAATTAACAATGCTAGGTTCTTTTCCAGTAGGAGCGTCCCACAATACAATGGGCGATCCGCCTTCCAAACTAAATTGATCAGACCAATTTGATGAAGTTGCTGTGGTAGATTCTGTTCCATAATAAAACGTTGTTGAACTCTGAAAACCAACTGTACTTATACCTATTGGTTGATTCATACCTCTAACCCAATTTTTTACATCTTCCCATGTCCAACTTCGATTGTATTGAAGTTTGGTAGCAATCAATCCAACAGCTCCAGGACAAGCTGAACTTGTACCACTAAAGACACTATCATATGCGGTTAATCCTAAACCAACATAAGTGTCCGGTCTTCTTATAGAAGATGTATCATCATAAACAGTTCCAAAAGAATCAGCATAAGCTGTTGCAGTCATTGTTCCATCTGCGGGAAAATAAAAGTCAACTGCTTCTCCACGCTCACTATAAATTGCTTTTCTTTCCAATCCAGTAGTTTGATAATTATCATCCATTGCACCAATAATAATTGCCGGATACACTACCTCACCGTTTTCTGTAAATTTACCAGAATGAGACGGAAATCCTGGTCTATTTGTAGTCAAAAATATGTTTGATCCTCCAAATCCATATTGAGTTGTTAAAGTAGCGTTACTAGTGTTTCCCCAAAAATTATTATAATCAGGATGCTGAGATCCTACTAATTTTTGAGAAGAATTTCCAGCTGATGCACAAAATATTACACCCGCGTCTATCATTTCTTTACCAGCATCTGTGGTTGAATTATCAACATACTCAAATTTACCAGTAACTTGATTTCCAACTACTGGACTATATGCATAACATTGCATAAAACCAGGAACATCTCCAGCAGTAAATCCAACTCCAGCAGCCCCCCTAAAAAAATAAAATGATGTCGTTTGACCAAGTGATGATGGATCATAAGGAATTCCTTGACCAAAACTATTGCTACTTATTGTAGGATCTTTTGTTCCATATTTTGGATTGTTTGGTTTATTTAAATGAAACAACTTCATCATATCAAAATAACTTTCAAGTCCTAGTGATCTATCTGTAGCTCCATAAGTTCCATAAACATTTACAACCCACTTATTAGAATTAAATGCCCAACCTTGAGTTCTACCAAAAGCATTTGCAGCACATTGAGTGCCATGATTAGTTGAGATTGTAGGAAGAGCAGTATTAGATCCTAAATTTCCATCTCTTGTATAATTAGAATTTACAACAACAGTTCCAATACTTGAAAATTGTGATGATCGTTGAAAACCATTAGACCACCATGCCCTCGCAACACTTTCTACAGGAACTCTAGTACCGTCCCACCTAGTTATTAATCTATTTGCAGGATCAGCATCAAACCAATCGGGATCAATATAATAAGGAGCATCTAGAACTAAATCCAAAACATCACAAACCGCAGTAGATCCAACACCACATATTACATTCTTACCAACATAATTTACAGGTCCATTTCCAGTTTTGCTGCTAAATTCGGGATGACCTATCCAACATCCTTCATCACCAACAATAATATCAACATCTGTACCATCCCCATAATAATCAAGTCTTTCATTATGAAGGACAGTTCCAGTAAATCCTTGACCAAAAAACGGATCATCTTTTTGGGTTGCTCTTAATAATTGATATCCACTTCTATTAATATCTGCAGATGTTGGATTTGTTACTGGCGTCAATACAGATGAGTTATTCCACCAATTTCGATATTGTTTTGCTTTTTCAGAATATCTTAGATATTTGTGAGGTTCTGGTCTGGGTAATTCTCCGGAATATTGAACAAAATCATAATGAACATACTTTACCTTAGGATGATTTCGAAGTTGCTCTGCTTCTTCATCGGTTAATAAGTAAACTGCTCTAGTTGGACTATGTTCCTTTACATCACTGCATTCAATACAGTCACAAGGAATATTATCTTCTAAAGTTCCATCTTGAAGTAAAACTTCATGAACATACTCCCAATCTTCCGCAAATTCACACCCGACAGTGTAATATTTCTTCCCCTCACCATGTGGTGCTTTTGGTCCAATAAAAACTAAATCTGAAGATTGAATAATTTCTTCCATGTTTTAAAAATCTATGATCGTATTTAAAGTACCACGATATGTTATAATTCCAGTCAATCCAGCCTGAGATACCAAATACAACTTGTATTCAGTTCCAGTGTCTATTGCATCTATAGAAGCCACTAAATTATTATCATAAAAAATATCACATTCACTCAATAATAAATCTGATCTATTATTGATAGCAACAACTCTTTGATATTGAGTGTTTGAATTATTTAGAATCAATAAATTATATTCTCTACTTCCAGCAGTTTTACTTATTGTATCAAACACAGTAGATCCAATACCAACATTAAAGCTTCCTGCAAAAGTCGATCCTACACCTACACTTCCATTAGATCCTCCACTACCACTCGCTGTTGCAGTAAACGTAATACTCTTTGGTGTACTTGTAGGATCTGTTGTAATTATAATTCCGTCACCTGCAATAATTTCAAGAGGTTCCTCACCAGTCGCATCTAATGTTGTCTGACCATCAACTTCCCAAGGGTTAAATGCACTTCCAAAGTTTACAAATACTTCACCATCACCAAGGCTCGTAACAGCAAATCCACTATTAGAGTCAAATCTTATTGCTTTTACATTTGATACTACATCAGTACTATTAATTCCAGCAAATCCATTTCTAGTACTTACAGTTAATGCAGCACCAACGTTTTCTAGTCCAGATCCATCACCAACAAATTGAGTTGCACTTACAATTCCCAATACTTTTAATAAATTTGTATTGGGATTATAAGTTATTCCAGAATCAGTAAATACAGATTCATAAGAAGATGTTGAATTATTACTATCAACAAATGTTAAGAAAAAGTTAGAATTTGTTGCGGTCAATTCCGTCTTGATAGTATCAGCTTGAGCAACAGTTGCAGTTGAAAAATTAATTCCAACATTAGATGCTGCAGTAATTCTTCCTTTAGAATCTACTGTTAAAATTCCAACTTGTGTTGTGGACCCATAAGTTCCTGCGGTAACTCCACTATTTGCTAAAATTCCAGTTGAACTTACATTCACACTTCCATCAAAATTAACATTCCAAGATAAATCTCCAGTAATTGCTATATTTCTAGACGTATTTAATTTTAATGCACTATCAGCAATCCCTACAAATGTACCATTAAAATTATTTGCAAAAATATTACTCCAACGGTTTGTTGAACTACCCAGATCAAATGAATTATCTTGAGATGGAACTATACTTGAATTAACTCTACCATTAAAATTAATCGTATCGGAAATAGTAACTCCTAGAGTAGTAATTCCGGCAACATTGAGACTAGTTAATATACCAACAGATGTAAGAGATGAATTTGTAACACCAGATCCAAGAGTTGTTGAAGAAAGAACATCAACGCTATTAATCTTATAAGTTTTTCCAGAAAGAATATTAAAGTTCTCACTCGATCTTAAAGCATCATTTGCAAAATCATACGTGAATAACTTACGAATATTCGTAGATCCAATTCCAATTCCAGCTCCATCAAGAACACTATTAGATCCTACGGTAGTAGCGATACCAACAATAAAATCGGCAATTTCTAAAGAAGTTGAATTGATTTGAGTTGTAGTACCATCAACAAACAAATCACCTTTAATTCTGACGGATCCAGTATTATCTCCCACTACTTTTGGATCAATTGTAATTTCCGAAGGACCAGTAATAGTATTAGTATTAATACCAATACCTATTCCACTACCACCACCAATTTGAACTGTTGAGGTATTTTTATTAAATGTAAAGTTCGAAGAAGCTCCCGAAGAATCATTATCATTAAAAATTACCTGTGTATTAGATCCTGCGATAGGTCCTGTTATACCTTGGATACCTTGGATACCTCGTGTACCTTGAATTCCTTGAACTGATGTACCCGTAGTTCCTTGAACAGAACTACCAGAAATACCTTGTGTACCTTGAGTTCCTTGAACTGATGTACCCGTAGTTCCCTGGACAGAAATACCAGAAATACCCTGAACACCTTGAGTACCTTGAGTACCTTGAACTCCTTGAGTACCCTGAACACCTTGAACACCTTGAACACCTTGAGTACCTTGGATACCTTGAACTCCTTGGATACCTTGAGTACCCTGAACACCTTGAGTACCTTGGATACCTTGGATACCTTGAACTCCTTGGATACCTTGAGTACCTTGAACACCATCAGTACCTTGAGCACCATCAGTACCCTGAACTCCTTGAATACCTTGAGCACCATCAGTACCTTGGATTCCTTGAACACCATCAGTACCTTGGATACCTTGGATACCTTGAGTACCTTGGATACCTTGAGTACCTTGAACTGATGTGCCGGTGAATCCTTGAATAGAAGTACCTTGAACTCCCTGGGTGCCTTGTAAACCTTGGATACCTTGAGTACCTTGGATACCTTGAATGCCTTCAACACCCTGAATACCAGCAGCAAAAGGATCAGTCCAACTGACTCCAACACCAGTTGAAACGAGAATTGATCCAACAGTACCAACTGTATCGTTAATATCAACAACACCAGCATCAAGTTCAATATTGCTACCGAAAGTTGATACTCCAGAAGTAACTACTATCCCATTTGATGCGGTAATAACACCCACAGAAATTAAAGATTGAACTTTAACGTCGTCTAGATTGTTAAATCTATCCAAAATAATAGTAGATCCAGAACCAAGTATTATAGTTTTTCCAGATCCAACGATAATATTTTTATGAACCGTATAAAATGTTTGATTTGAACCCGTAACAAAATCTTCGGAAAGTGTTTGATCTGTTCCAAAGAATCCTAAGGTAGAAATTCCATTTATACTTAAATTTTCTAAATAAGTATTACCTAAAACAGTAAGTCTTGAAGTTGGATCATCAGTTCCTATACCAAGATTTTTAGTACTAGGGTTATAAACAATCCCCGAATCAGTATAAACATCTTCGTAATCACCCGAAACATTATTAGAATCAACAAATGTTAAAAAGTGAGTTACATTAACATCAGTTGATATCGTCCGTACTTTTTCGGATTGAGAAACTGCTGCGGTGCTAAAATTAACTCCACTTGATCCAATAGAAGTAATCCTTCCAGTAGAATCTACAGTAATAACTGGAATTGTAATATCATCTCCATAAGTATTTGCAGAAGCACCTGTAAGTCCTGTTAAACTTGAACCAGACCCAACAAAAGCATATGCAGTAACAATACCAGCAAAAGAAGCATCGCCATTAGGACTTATAGTTGCTCCAATAGATGTAGGAGGTCCAACTAAAACTCCAGTTCTTGCCGATACAATACCTAAAGAATCTACACTCGTTACATCTTCGTAAGTTAAAGTTCCAGCAATAGAAACATTACCACTAAATGAAGCGCTATTAGCAGTTATGGTTCCTACAGTAATATTTGGAGTTCCAGTAAGTCCTTGAGATACTGTTGAGATTCCTGCCGTTGATGCATATCCTGCCGTTATTGCTGTTGTAGATAATCCGGCAATTTGAGCATAAGTTGATACACCAGCAACATCAGCATAAGATGCTGAAAATACAGTTCCTGTAAAACTTGTTGCAGTTAATACACCAGAAACTAAAACATCACCAACAACAGTAAGTTTCGATGTTGGATTTGTCGTTCCTATACCAACATAAGGAGTTACCGTCGTAGCAATTCCAATATTGCCGGTAGTATCACTAACTTCAATAAACGATCCTAATTGTGATAACTCCCTATTATTTGCCATTACTTACTAGGATTATATTTAAATATTTATTAGTAGAATCGTATCTACCATATTAAGTATATTAGGACAATATAAAATCTGCAGATCTTAAAATTCCATCATTTCCACGAACTTTAATTCTTAATTGAGTATCTGATATTAATTCGAAACTCAACTGAGAATTATTTGGAGGATTTGATGTTGTACCCAAACCAACAGTAGAAATACCGGAAACTAAAATAGTTGAAGCTTCAATTGACCCCACTTCAATATCTGGATTCCCAGTAAGATTTTGAGAGATTGTTGATATTCCAGATACAGAAGAATAATCAGAAAAATCTGAATAAGTTGTTGATGCATAATATGAAACAAATTCAACAATATCTCCCTCAAATGTTGGGGAATTCAAAATTACAGTATTTCCATTATTGGCAATATATTCACTTCCAGTTAATTTAACTCCATTTACAAAAACATCGAGATACCCAATCTTGTATAAAAAATTAAAATTTGTTTGACCTGCACTTGAAGTTTCAGACTCAACATTTCTAACAATCCCCAAAGCAGTCGCTGAAGTTTTATATGAGAAAAATTCAACAATATCTCCTTCAAAGGCAGGAGAGTTTAATACAACTGTCGTTCCATCTGTAGCAGTATACTCACTCGGCGCAAGTTTAATACCATTTACAAAAACATCCAACAATCCAACATCATAAGAAAAATTAAAACTTGTTTGACCTTGTGAAGCAGTTATGATACCAACAGTTCTCTCCACATCAAGTATTGAAGGTGCTTGAGTCCAAACAACACCATTACCAGTGGACATTAAATATTGTCCTGTAGATCCTACAGTATTTCCAGCACTTACGGTTCCTTTTAGATCAACTTTATTAAATGTTGATATACCTGCAATATTCAGATTTTGAGCAAATAACGTTCCTGGAGTTGTAGCTCCAATTCCCAATGTAGTAAATCCAAGAATATTAACATTCCCATCAACGGTCAATTTAGATGTTGGGTTTGTGGTTCCAATACCGACAAATCCATCTAAGGTTGTGTTAATTACCGTTCCACCAGTTCCAACGGCAATCGCATTCCCTGCAGATAAAATACCAATAGAACTATCAAACGTTAAATTAAAAGATGTAGAAAAATCATTGACCGAATTAAATAAAAGTTCACCATTATTTCCAGGAGCAAATACAGTGATAGTTGCTGCTATACCCGGATTTGCTCCGCCAATTCCTTGTGCAGTAATTGCAGCACCAACAAAATTTAATTGTGTTGTACTACTAAGTCCACCAACTATATTTCCCTCATCATAAATTGTAATACCTCCGGGTATTAATCCACCACCAACAGGAACCCAATATCTCTGTCCAGGATATCCTTCTATCGAAACGACTTGATATTGCTGACCAATAGGAGTTACATCACCAGGAAATACCGGATCTCCAATGTTTGGTTCCGCATCACCAACAGAAAGATACCTGTATCTATCAGAAGATAACCCAGATTGCGGAGTTTTTTTAGAGCGACCTGATAGATATTTCAGCATATCAACTTATACTATTTTCAAGAATACTGCAAACAAATTCCATTTGCAGTGGACCTACGACTCCACCACTCACATAAGTGTGTGCGATTCCTATTACAATGCCAGAATTAGTTACAAAAGTTTTTGATGTGCCCACATCCCCAATAATATTATCCACAACAAAAGATTGTTGAGGTGCGGGAAAAATTGAAGTGGTCAGACCAAAAGATCCGCTACAAGTAAAAGCAAGTCCACTCATAGTAACTTCATCACCAATATTAAAATTATGAGCATCAGTTGTAGTGATGGTGGTTACACCAGTATTATTATCATATAAACAATCAGTGATAGAAACAATTCCAGATTGTGATCCCTGCACCACAAGAGAATCTGAAATAAGTGCTGTTCTCTCTAAGACTAATCTCCCATCAACAAGAACTAATGCATCATTTGGTGGAATTTCTGCACCTTTAACAATTCTTATATTTCTTGTATTTCCTACAGTTCTAGCAGAAGTGCTCTTTCTACGATGAGTAAAAGTTACAGAAGGATATGTATTAACACCAACGTTAGAAACTTGTGCATAAAGAACAATTGCAGAAACACCTACAGGAGTTGTGTAAACCGTTTGTTCTCCCGGTGCAACTGGAACAGCAATTGTTAGAAACTTATTAAGTGGTGCAACAGCCATATATTATCTCAATGCTAGTATAAGTGGTGTAACCTCTGCTTGTATTGATTTACTAAAATCTCTCCCGCTAATTGATGATGTTGGTTGATTAATTCTAAGTCCTTCACCAATATCAAAATTACCCTTTTGATCTGTACTTGTAAATGGAATAATTGCACCATCCAGAGCGACAACTTCATTTTCCTTGATAGGAACAGCACCTTCAAAGGGTGTTGATGTATTTATGTCTACACCAGTACCAACATATTCGAATGAATGCCCACTTGTAAGAATACGACTAATTCTCTTAAATGAAACTCTTTCATTACCAAATAATTCATAGGGAATAAACTCAGTAAATGTTACTGTAGCAATCCCAGAAGCAGTTGGTTCTGTAGAACTATCAACCAAATAATAGATAGGTTCTGTAATAATTTCCGCAGTAGCGCCAACAAGATCACCTCCGTCAATAAAAACTTCTAAATTCTGAGTTGGTAAATAATTTCTACCACTATTAATTACATCAATCGCAGTAATTTCCCCAGTAATTTCATCAATCGTAGGACTTAATTCTGCAATAATTCCTTGAGGTCCTTTTGGAATCTGTGATAAATCATTAGCATCTCTAACAACTATACTTGGTGGCGTAGAAGGACTAAATCCAGATCCTCCATTAATTATCTTAACTTCCTTAACACTAATTAATGGATTTTGTAAAATTGTAGTTGATAATCCTGTAATATCTGTATCACTGTAGTTGTTTAAATCCAATTCAAAGAATATTGATTGCCCATCATAAGGTCTTCTCACATCTCCAATATCATCATTTAGATTCGCAAATGTTACTACATCTGTATTTGCATCAACTCCGAGTTGCCCTCTTGTCGGTGGATATGAACTTACAATACCTGTAAATTCTGTCGCTCCAAGTCCTACAGCATACAATCCATAATTTCCAAATGATGAGTTGGAGTTTGTCAAATCACATGCACCACCAGAATCGCAATAGATTGCGATATCATTATTAATGGTGAAAATAGAAACTAACTGTGCATATCCATTATTTGTAATTGATACACCGATTCCATTCTCATTATATTGTGTAAACGAATCACAAACCATTGATTTAAGTGACGTAGCATAATTTCCATTGATCTTCATACCAATGCTTTTCGTCATAAAGTTAGTACAGTTTCTAACATATGGACTTCTCCATCTTCCGCTAGATCCTTCCAAAACAGGACCAAATCCAACATATCCACTCACCGAACTATAAGCAACACCAGCAATTACATCAACTTCTGTAGGTGGAAAAGCAACAGCACCTGATCCAGTGTGAGCAATAGAAACAGATGCTCCAGAAAAATTCAAATTTTCAATAAGACAACCTCGTCTTACATGAAATACATCTTTGATTGGATTATTCGGAATAATTGTGACTAGTCTCAAATCTTGACCAGAAACTGAAACATCAGTACGAAGACCAATCGGATTATTTTCATAATACATACCAGAACGAATAAAGATAGTATCTCCTTCCTGAGCAATTGAAGCCGCTGCCCCCACTGTTCTTTTTGCATCACCCTCAAGAAGTCCAGAATTTGAATCATCCCCATCCATTGTAACCCAAATTGCTCTTTTTGTTTGAACTCCAGGTGGTCTCCAAGAAACTCCAGTCCCAACTGATGATAATCTATAATCAAATTTTCCTGATGCTGTACTATTGTTTATATCAATTAGAGAAGAATTTAACTCAACAGTGTTATTAAATGTGGATGGTCCACCAACATTTAATTGATCTCGAAGAGTTGTTACTCCAACTACATTGAGGGTATTATTAAGATTTGTAGGTCCACCAACATTTAATTGATCTTGAAGAGTTGTTACTCCAACTACATTGAGGGTATTATTAAGATTTGTAGGTCCACCAACATTTAATTGATCTTGAAGAGTCGTGATTCCAACTACATTGAGTGTATTATTAAGATCTGTAGGTCCGTTAACATTTAATTGATCTTGAAGAGTTGCAATTCCAGCAACATTTATTTGATTTGCGAATATTGTTGATAAATTTGTCGTTATTCCGACGAATGTAGATACTCCAGAAACATAAAGATCATCAAATGATGCTATTCCAACATATAATTTTTTCCATTTTTGAGTTTCAGATCCTAAATCATAAGTATTATCTAAGTTTGGAACAATATTAGAATTAACATCTGCAGTAAATATAACATTATCAGTATTCGAATCTCCAAGATTAATTGTTCCACCTTGAAAAGTTACATTACCGACAAAAGTAGAAACACCAGCAACATGAAAATTTCGACCAACGTTTAAATCAGTTATAACCGTGGTAATTCCCGAAAATGTAGAAAATCCAGAAACATAAAGATTATTATCAAGATTTGTTTCTCCATCAACTCTCAAGGTATCGGAAAGAGTTGTTGCTCCACCAACATTCAAACGATCTTGTAAAGTAGTAATACCTACAACATTAAGTTGGTTCTGAAGTGTGGTAATACCAGATACACTTAAAGTGTTGTTGAGATTTGTAGAACCACTTACATTAAGTTGATTTTGAAGTGT
>Ga0136656_1000696_pt1 | contig 11868 bp, 3 predicted proteins | sample CPBDNA_9_FD_94862 | JGI IMG/M metagenome (GOLD analysis project Ga0136656, IMG submission 94862) | Freshwater to marine salinity gradient microbial communities from Chesapeake Bay, USA - CPBay_Sum_15_0.8_DNA (version 2) | ecosystem: Environmental > Aquatic > Marine > Coastal | place: USA...
CATCAACTGTCGAGCCAACAGGCACGTCTACTTCTATCATCACTACTGGAGATGGTTATCGTTGGAAGTATCTATACACAATTCCTGTCGCCTCTGTCTTAAAATTCTTCTCCAATGACTATATGCCCGTTTTCACCAATGATGCGGTGAAGACAAATGCTGTTGCTGGTGAAATTGATACCGTTGTTATTAACGCTGCAGGATCTGGTTACAACAACGGCACTTATGATAACGTCACTATTAATGGTGATGGTGCTGGCGGTCGTGTTTCAGTTGTTGTTGATGGTGGTAAAATTATCTCTGCTACTGTTACTTCTGGTGGCACGGGATACACCTTCGGTAAGATCAGTGTAGATAACATCACTGGTATCGGCACAGGCACAGGTGGTCAAATTGATGTCATTATTCCACCCCCAGGTGGTCATGGTTTTGATTCTGTTGTTGAATTGGGTGCTTTCCGTGTAATGATTAACGCTAAGTTATCTTATGCTGAAGGTGCAGGCGACTTTCCAGTTGATAACGACTACCGTCGTATTGGTCTAATTACCAATCCCAAAAAGTTTGGTACTGAAGAATTGATCTCCGATCTTACAGTCTCTGCTGCAAAGGCGGTTATCTTCCCTCCAACTTTCCAAGGCAACTATGTGCCTGATGAAATCATTACTCAAACTAGAGTTGTTGGTGGCACTAACGTTACAGCAAGAGGTCGTGTGATTTCTTGGAATTCTGTAACTAAAGTTTTAAAATACTATCAAAATAATGTTGATGGTATTTTCCCTGAAGTTATTGGCACTCTTAATGAGTTTGATGGATCTAATGTCGTCAGTGGTGCAACCTCTGGTGCGGCAGGTCAACCCGATGTTAACTTCCCTGCGGTCCCCAATTCTTCTTCAAGGACCATTAACAATACTGAGTATGACTTGGGTATGAAGTTTAATAACGGGTATGCAAAACCCGAAATTAAGTCAAATGACGGTCAAATTATTTACATAGATAATAGAAGAGCAATCGGTCGTGCTAACGACCAGATCGAAGATATTAAAATCGTAATCGAGTTCTAATGGCACAAAATACCAACCTAAACGTCACACCTTACTACGACGATTTCGATAAAACTAAAAACTTTTATCGAGTGTTGTATCGCCCTGGATACCCGATTCAGGCGAGAGAGCTTACAACGTCACAGTCGATTCTGCAGCATCAGGTCGAGCAAGTAGGATCTCACTTATTTAAGGATGGCGCTATGGTCATCCCAGGTCAGGTTGGTTATGACTTGACGGTTGATGCCATTATGCTTCAGGAAAGTTTCCTGGGTGCCAATATTGAAGACTACCGTAGTCAGTTAAATGGTAGAATCATCACAGGTTTGTCTACTGGTGTTAAAGCAAAGGTTTTGTATAGCATCGGCGCTGCAGAATCTGAGAAAGGTTATATCACATTATATGTAAAGTATATTGAGTCTGGTGGAGAGCAAAACAATCAGCAGACTTTCCAAAATAATGAGCAGTTGGTAACCGATGCTGAAATTACCTTCGGCACAACTCTTATTGAAATTGGATCTCCTTTTGCACAATTGCTACCCACAGATGCATTGCAGCAAGGATCTGTCGCCTATGTGCAAGATGGTGTTTACTTCATTAGAGGATTTTTTGTAGACGTACCATATCAATATATTCTTCTAAATCAGTATGATACCAATCCTCAATATAGAGTTGGTCTGGAAATTCTAGAATCTATTGTTACTCCAGAAGATGACGCATCTCTTAATGACAACGCAGCAGGCACATCTAACTATGCTGCTCCTGGATCTCATCGATTTAGAATCACCACAAAACTAAGCAAAAAAGTATTAACTGATGATGCTGATAAAGACTTCATCGAATTACTTCGTATTAATGGTAGAAAGATTGAAAAGATTGTTGATCGCACTGCATATGATGAATTAGAAAAATCTCTTGCTACTAGGACTTACGAAGAGTCTGGTGATTATGTAGTAAAAGATTTTGGTCTTAGACTTAGAGACAACTTAAATGATGGATTTAATAATGGTGTCTATGCTGCTGGAGCGACGACTTCTAGTGGTGTAACCGCTTCCGAATCTCTCTTCTCTTTGGAAGTAAGTCCTGGCGTTGCATATGTTCGTGGTTATAGAGTTAAGACTCTTTCTCCAACATATGTTGATGTCGATAAACCAAGAGAAACTCTAGAAGCGGCAAACGTAATTATTCCATTTGAAATGGGTAATTATTCTTTAGTTGACAACATCTTTGGTTTCTTAAACATTTCTGGATCTTCTGTCACTAATTCTTATCAAGTATTAGAGCTTAGAGATAGATTTACTGCAACTCCTGGTGTTTCTGTTGGCAACCTTATTGGTTATGCTCGCGTTTCTTCTTTTGAATATGTAGAGAATCCTGATAATACATTTGGAAACACTGACGACAGATATAAGTTAAATCTTTTTGATGTCCAAATGCTTACGGTCATCAAATTAGATTCTGCAGTTTCTATTACTCAAGGATCTATTCTTAAGGGTGCTTCTTCTGGAGCAACCGCATATATCGTTGATACTGTTGCTTCTGCAACAACATTCAATGTCTATCAGACTCAGGGGACATTCTTAGCAGGTGAGATGCTAACCCTTGATGGTAGAAATTTAGATACAATTGATTCGGTATATACTTACAAGTATTCTGATTCAAGACAATTGCTTGCTAGAGATGAAGTCTCCAATACAGTTGAGTTTACTGGTGATATCGTAATTGACGATGCTGCAAGAGTCCGTGGTGATGCATTTACTTATGACGCCACTGGTGGATCTGAAATTATTACTGGTTTGAATTCTGATTTTGCCTCAGACTTACGTCCTGGAGACAGGATTTATTTCTCCGCAACAGAATATGTTGATGTTGATTATATTGATCCAACTAATCTGACCACTGGTGGTCCTGGATCGATCTTTAATTATAGTAATCAGACCGTCAATGTAACTCCACCAGGAAGCAATTTCCCATCGGCAGGCACATATACTACTATTGTTAGATATCGTGCAAAACTTGCTGATATTGAAAATGCAAATCTTCTTAGCCCCATGCCTAAGAAGTATATCAAGAGTATTTCTGATGAATCAATGACAGTTAGAAGGACGTTTGATGCACAAACAGTTTCTTCTAACTCGATCTCTATTACTCTTCCAGAGAATGAGCAGTTTATCTCTCTATCTCAAACTGCTTATAATGTCACTGTGCAGGGTAGCACCGACCCAACATATACTGTTGGATCTCAAATCCCTGTCAATACAACCAATAGTGGATCTATTGGTTATGCAACCTTTACAAGTAATGATAGGACAACCCTCCAGATTGACAACCTTACCAACATTACTTCTGTTAAGGTAACTGCTTCCGTTTCTAAAAACGTCACAACTAGAAAGACTAAGGCATCCACAGAGATGTTTGTCTTAAAAGTTGATAAGACAACTGAGAATCTAGACAAGCAAAACTATGGTCTGGCATATACTCACATCTATGGCACCAGAATCCAAGATAGAGAAATTTCTCTTGGATTTACAGATTGTTATAGACTACATGCAGTATATGAATCTCTAGATAACAACGATCCTGTTATTCCAAGTGTAACTCTTGTTGAGCCAATCTTCTTTGCCAAGAATACTATTGTTACTGGCAAATCTTCTGGTGCAAGAGCAAAAGTTGTTGAGTTTGCTTCTGGTAATCTAAAACTTAGTGTTGTTTACATCTCTGGCAGATTTGCTGCTGGTGAAACCATCACTGGATTTGATTCCAATGGCAATCCCCTAACAGCAATTATTAATGATAGTGAAAATTCTATCGTTGCTGGATCGAAAGTAGTTACAGACAACTACTATTTGGAAGTTGCACAGACTGGATTTATTTACGATACATCCAGAATTGTCCGCAAAAAAGGTGCATCAGTCCCAACTAGAAAACTGAAGATTGTTGCTGACTTCTATACTCACTCTTCTACTGGTGATTACTTTGGTGGTCAGTCTTATTTGAATACAACATATGATCAAATTCCTTTCTTCAAGTTTAGCTTCCTTGCAGACTACTTAGACTTCCGTCCTGGTGCTAAGAATCTCTACACTGGTGCTGGCACAGTTGCTTCACCTGCTCGTGTTGAGTGCTCTACGTTTGACTTTAAGTCAAGAGTATTTACTTCTGGTGGCGCAGTCAATGCAACAATCTTCGATATTCCCAAGATCAATAGTGATTTCCGTTGTGACTTTGACTGGTATCTTCCTAGGGTTGACAAGGTTTATGTGCTCCCTAATGGTCAATTCCAAATTGTTAAGGGTAAGTCTGCAGAAGAACCACAAGAGCCTGACGATTTAGCGGATGGTATGCTTCTGGGCACGTTATACCACAAACCATACGGTTTTAATCCAGAAGATGATACTGTTATCAAGAGATCTGATAATAAGCGTTATACAATGAGAGATATTGGATCTATTGAGCGTCGTCTCGATCAGGTCGAGTATTATACATCTCTCAATATGCTTGAGTCGGATACTTTTAATACTCAAATTCTTGATGCTTCTGGTAAGAATAGATTTAAGAATGGTTTCCTTGTAGATGATTTCAGCGATCATAGTAAATCTGCTGTAGACGATGAAGACTTTAACGCCTCTATTGACTATAGGAATGGTCAGTGCCGAGCTTCTCACTACACAACAAACGTTTCTCTTGTTATTAATGAGGGTCTTTCAACAGGTTATCAAAAGACTGGTCCAATCATTTCTCTTCCATACACCGAATTGAAGATTGTTGATCAACCTTATGCATCTAGAGTTGAGAATGTCAACCCATTCAACGTATTCACTTACATTGGTCGTATTGATCTAACTCCTGCATCTGATGACTGGGTTGATACAAATCGTGCTCCTCAAAGAGTTACTCAGATCGAAGGTGACTTCCAGCAGGTTTCTGATGAATTAAATGCCGACCAAAATGGTTTTGCTCCTATTGAATGGGCATCTTGGACAACTAACTGGTCTAGTGAGAGAACCATTTCTTCTAGAGTTACAAGAAACTCTGGGTGGTTGGCAGAAGACCGTGGTCGTTCTCCTAATGCTTGGGTTTGGGGTGGTCGTGGTATGCGTCGTGTCAATCGCACATCTACTGTTGAAGTAAGAAGTAGTCAAACCAGACAAGGTATTAGGACTCGCGTTGTCCCCAGAATTGACAGACAGTCTCTGGGTGACAGCATCATTTCCCAAACTGCTATTCCTTGGATTAGATCCAGAAATATTGCGGCAGATGTTGTTAGATTGAAGCCCAGGACTCAATTCTACACATATTTTGATGGACAAAAGGTTGATGGATACATCACACCCAAGATTATTGAATTGATCAAAGATCCAACTGTTGATACTAGGACAAACTCCACTCCATTTGTGATTGGCGAAACAGTTAGAGGTTTGACTAGTGGTGCTGTCCTCAAGGTTGCTGCACCTAATGATAAGTTTACTTTCAATCCATATGATGATAGTGATTTGCCTGAGTCCTATGCATCGACTACAAACTTCCTAAACATCGATATTCAAGCACTGGCAGCTCAGGCAGTTGGTGACTTCTATGGTAATATCCAAGTTGGTGAAATTTTAGTCGGTGATTCGGGTGCAAGAGCGGTTGTCGGTAATAGAAGAATTATCAGTGACAGATTAGGTCAGTTTAGTGGATCTTTCTTCATTCCTTCCCCAAGAGAAGATAGTAATCCTCGCTGGGCAACTGGATCAAGAACTCTTAGATTCTCTACTTCGGAAACCGACTCTCGTCTTGCTGGTGCTGTTGCATCTTCTGCAGAAACAACATATGAAGCAAGAGGTCAACTCAATACGGTTCAAGAAAATGTCTTAGCAGTCCGTAATGCAGATGTTGTTAGAGATACTGTAACTCAGGAAAGATCTATTAACACAACCAGAACCGAAACACGTCAGATTGGTTGGTATGACCCTCTAGCGCAATCCTTTATTGTTGATGAAGAGGGTGGTGTCTTCTTAACATCGGTTGATGTATATTTCAACTCTAAGGATGACAATATCCCCATCTCCATGCAGATCAGGACAATGGAAAATGGTTATCCCACAACCACCATTCTTCCTTTCTCTGATGTAACTCTGAATCCTTCTGCTGTCCAGTTATCGGAAGTTGGTGCAATTGCAACTAAGTTTACGTTTAGAGCACCTGTTTATATTCCTCAGTCTGTGGAGCATTGCTTCGTCCTTCTTTCCGACTCCAACTCTTATCAAGTTTGGATTTCCAGAATGGGTGAATTGGATATTACTGGTGACCGCACCATTTCGGAGCAACCCTATGCTGGTGTCTTATTCAAGTCACAAAACGCATCCACTTGGACTGCTGACCAGTATGAAGATCTCAAATTCTCTATCTATAGAGCACAGTTTGAGACTGCTACAAATGGCAGATTGGTCTTGAATAACTCCACTCTTGGTGTTGGTAATGGTGGTGTTGTTTCTCTAAGAAGAGATCCTATTGAAACAATTACTCCACTTCTGACAATACTTCTCAACTCCACAACACTTCCATATACGATTGGTGCTAGAGTCTATCAAAAGACAACTCTTGCACAAGGCACAATTCAGGAAGTAGAAACTTTAGTTAATGGTGTTGCTATCACACTTTCTGATGTTACTGGCACATTCCAGTCTGGATCTGAAAGTGGTGGTGTGGTTGTTAACAGAATTGTTTCTTCCAAGACAGTTGCAACTATGACAGTTAACACCATTACTGGTGGCACAGGTGCATTCACTGTTGGTGAAACAATTACTGGTAATTCTGCTAATGCTCCAACAGCAACAGTAACTGCTTGGGATTCTGGCACTAGCACTCTGACACTTGAGTCTGTTTCTACAAACTTCACCGTTTCCACAGAAACAATCAATGGCGGCACTTCCGATACAACTGCAACAGTTGCAACGGTAACTTACAGTGGAGACGCTGTTGAAACTGGCACTATTTCTTCTGCATTCCCTGCAACTGGTATTACTCCAGCATATACCTCCGATCAAAGAAAGATTACCCTTTATCATTCTAATCATGGTATGCACGATCTCAATAATAATGTCACTATCACTGGCATTGTTTCTGAGATTAGCCCAACATTCTTAACAACATCGATCTCCGATAGCGATACTTCTATCTCTGTCAATGATGCTTCTGCTTTCCATACAAGAGTTGATGGTGCTACAGTTGGTATTGGTAATCCTGGATTTATTAAGATTGGAGATGAAATTATCTCTTACAGTGCAATTTCAAATGATGGAAAGACGATTACCGTCCTGAATCGTGGGGAAGATAACACTACAGCAGCATCCCACGCTGATGAAACTGTTGTTGAATGTTACAACCTTGATGGCATTCCTTTGACGGAAATTAATAAGATTCACAATAACATCCAGAATCCAACTCTAGATAGTTATCAAATTGGTGTTTCTTCTCTAGGAAATGTTGGTATTCGTGGTGGTGGAGAAAGTGCTACTGCAACACAAAACATTCAGTTTGAAGTTGTAAGACCTCAGGTTCAGAGAATGATTCTTCCTAAGACAGAAGTCACTGCAAGAATCAATACCATTAATGGCACATCTATTAATGATGGTGCAACAAATCTGACTGGATCCTTCTCTAATGATGGGACGTTTACTGACATTCTCCTTAACGAAGATAACTATCTCACCAAACCAAAACTAATTTGCTCGCAGATTAATGAATCTGAAGAGTTAAGCGGTGAGAAATCTTTCAGAATGGATCTGACACTTCAGACTAGTGAAGATAATGTTTCTCCAATTATCGATACTGATAGAATGTCATTGATTCTGGTTTCCAATAGAATCAATAATCCAGCAAATTCGGATTCTTCTAAGTTGGCAAATGGTGATGAGCATGAAGCAGTATACATTACAAGAGTTGCTTCTCTGACTAATCCATCATCTTCTATTAAGGTAATCTTTTCGGCATACCGCCCTGCGGGGTCAACGATTAGAGTCCTATATAGAATACGTCCCGTTGGAAGCACAGATCCAATTGAAACATTTGGATATGATTACTTCGATGCAAATCTAAGTAGTGTGCCTGCTTCTACAGAATCTCAACTCTATAAGGAATATTCTTACGAGATTGGTGGATTGAGCTTTGATCAATATCAGGTTAAAGTCGTCATGGTTTCTCCAAACCAGGCATACTCGCCAATCATTCAGGACTTCCGAGCGATTGCCTTAGCATTATGACCTATAAGATGGTGAAAGATCATGAGGGGTGGTTTAAAGATACCACCTCTGGTGCAATTAATTGTGGAGATATTGATGCCTATGAAAAATATATGGCATCAAAAAAGCATGAAATGGAAAAGGAAAAGCAGGTGCAGTCTTTACAAAAGGACGTTTCTGACCTAAAATCAGAATTGGGTGACATCAAATCACTTCTACTAACGTTAGTCCAAAATAAAAATCATGACAGTTGAAAAAGTTTCACAAGAAGAAATGCTTGGTCAATTCAAGCAGAAACTTACTGCTTTAGTTGAAGAAAATAAACAACTTGCAGATAAGATTAAGCAAAATGAAATCACTGCACTAAAACTTCAAGGTGCTATTGAAACTCTTGAATATTACGGTGCTGCGGAGGAAACTGCTTCACATCCTCCCGACGAAGAAACTGAAGAGTGATCGAGGGGGCATCTGCCCCCTTTTTTACTAACATAAATAACTCAGAAGCATTAACTAATCGGGTTGTCGTAAAAAAATGGCAAATAGAATTCAACTAAGAAGAGGTGGCGCTCAGGAATGGGCAAACGCAAACCCCACACTTGCTCAAGGCGAATTAGGAATCGAGCTAGATACTGGTCGCTTTAAGATCGGTGATGGTGTTACACCATGGAACTCTCTTAGATATGAGAGACCTATTGAGTCAACATCCAACACTGCAAATACTCTTGTGCAGCGTGATGCTGATGGCAACTTTGCCGCTGGCACAATTACAGCATCTGTTATTGGTAATGCTTCTACTGCTTCTAGACTTGCTGCACAAAGACAAATTTCTTTGGGCACAGACTTAACTGCATCTGGTGTTTTTGACGGATCTCAAAACCTCACTCTGCAGGCACAGTTGCAGTTAATTCCAACACTGCCACACTACGATAATACCGACACTTCAACTGGCACATACACCAAAGTTGTAGTTGATGCTAAAGGTAGGATCATTAATGCTTCAAACCCAACAACTCTTGCTGACTACAATCTCAATGGTAATGTTGAGGGATCTTCTGCACAACCATATGACTTAGACCTTGCTGGTGTTGCGGGACTAACAACTACTGGATATATTACCAGAGTCAGTGCTGGTAACATCCAAACAAGGACTATTGTAGGATCCGCAACCAGAATTTCTATTCAAGAAGGTAAGGGTCTTGGTGGTGATACAGTCATTGATATGATTACCACTACAGTCGATGCAGGTAACTATAACACCGAATCTCTAACGTCGGTATCTGCTAACGGTCCTTCTGGAGAACCATTCGGCACCGAGACTGTAAACGCAGTTAAATTTACCGTTGATGAATACGGTCGTTTACAAAGTGCCACAAACGTACCTATTGCTACTGCTCGTGAAGGTAGTAAGTATGCTACATATAGTGCTGGGGCAACTTATTCCCGATATGACATCATCGAAGAAGGTGGCAATGTCTATCAAGCCATTCAAGATATTTCTGCGGGTGGTGGTGCCCCAGCTCATACTGATAGCAGCGATACTGGAGGATGGCGGTTCCTCGCGGCTGCGGCAACAGAGCAGAAGGGATTGGCTTCCTTTGCACAGGAAGATTTCGACGTTGACAACAACGGGCATGTAACTATTGCCGCTCAAGGTGTAGATAATACACAATTACAAAATAATCGCATTTCCTTTGCTGATGGAAATTCAAAAGAAGATTTTGAGCTTGATCAGGAGCTTACTGGATCCACTGGATACAGAGGATTCAATTATCTTAACTATATTAAAGTTAATGACACGAGCGGCAATCTACTTGTTGGCGCTAATAATACAGGTGACGGCGGAAGTGGGGAATTGGATGTCAACGTCCGTACCCTTATATCTGATCCTAATATTGATCTTGATGGAGCAGTTGATCAGATTGTTAGTAAGATCGCTGATGGGCACCTAACAATCAGCACAGTACAGTCTTCTGCAACTCCTCGCAATTTCAATATTCTTGCATCTAATGCTGGATCAGGCACTAGCAATATCGTAATTACTTCCGAAGATACTGTCCAAATCAGTGCTTCTGATGCTGCTGGTAAAGTCTGGGTTGAGGATGCAAGATTCCAAGACAATTATATTGCTACAACTAACTCTACTCTGCACCTTGATCCTGGTGATGATCGTGCTGTTGCAGGCACCGTCCGTATTTGGGGTGACCTTCAAGTTGACGGTGTAACAACTACTGTAAACTCGACCGTCATGACGGTTGATGATCCTATCATCACTCTGGGTGGTGATACTGCGCCTACAGCAGATGACAATAAGGATCGTGGTGTTGAATTCAGATACTATGATACTGCTGCCAAAGTTGGTTTCTATGGTTACGATGACAACTATACTGATCTAGGTGGTCATGTTGGTGGTTACGTTTTCCTTTACGATGCTGCTAATTCTTCCGAAGTATTCAGCGGCACCGACGCTGGTCTTCTTGCAGGTAACTTAAAACTTACAACGAATACCAATTCAACCGCAAATACAAACGGTGATCTAGTTGTTGCTGGTGGTGTTGGTATTGGTCAGGACGTTAACATTGGTGGTCTGGTTGATATTGACAGCACCCTGCGCGTCCATAGCACCTCTCGCTTTGATGACAGCATGGTCATTCAAGGTGCTTCTAAGACACTGCAACTGAATAATGGTAGTGGCACAACTCGTATTGAGTTGCAATCTACAACTGGTAATGCTGATTTCTATGGTATCGTCAATATTACCAATGACCTTAACATCAACACTAATAAATTTAATGTTGCTTCTGCAACTGGTAACACTCTCATTGCAGGCACACTTGGAGTAACTGGTGCTACAACTCTAACGGGTGCTCTAGATCTTAACAACACTCTGAATGTTTCTGGTCTGGTTTATCTTGAGAATAGTGATGTACCAACAGTCGCTTTAAATCAAATTACTGGTTTCTATGAGATTCAAAACAGCGATTATGGTGCTTTCCGATTTGATGGTGGTGGTTATGTTGCTGGAACGACAGTCTTTAATGATCATGTATATGTAAATGGTCAGATTCTTCAGAGAGAAGATACAACCGCAAACTATAACAGACAAAACTACCTAGAAGTCAGATATAAACTCCGCACTGGCACCAGAGCAGCATATACACCTAGTTATGCTACAGATGATACTTCCAACCTAAGAGTTTATGGTGGTGCTGGCGTTGCTACCGATCTCTATGTTGGAGATGACTTCTATATTGGTAAGGTTTACAGTGGTGATACTATTGAATTCCAAGTCCTTGGTGAGAATGGCAATACCACAATCGGTCGCTCTGGTGCAGGCACTGCATCGGTAGGCACACTGACTGTCCATGGTGATGTAACATTCAACAGAGACCTGTTTGCTAATGGCAATATCACTCTTGGTAATGCAACTAGCGATACTCTGACTGTCCAAGCAAACTCCGAGTTTAATGGCACTGTTGATGTTGATGCGGACTTTGCTGTTAGAAGTGGCACAACCGATAAATTCTTTGTCGATAATGTCACAGGTAACACCGACATTCAAGGCACTCTAGACGTTAATGGCGCAACCCAAATCACGAATACCCTCA
>Ga0136656_1000707_pt1 | contig 11746 bp, 9 predicted proteins | sample CPBDNA_9_FD_94862 | JGI IMG/M metagenome (GOLD analysis project Ga0136656, IMG submission 94862) | Freshwater to marine salinity gradient microbial communities from Chesapeake Bay, USA - CPBay_Sum_15_0.8_DNA (version 2) | ecosystem: Environmental > Aquatic > Marine > Coastal | place: USA...
CCAAACGCTACCACTTACAAAGCGTCATTTAACAGACCGAATTTATTTTATGAAGTACGCCCAAAAACTACTCAGGTCGACCGCGATATTATTTCATTTATTAAAGAAAATTCTGGTAAATCGGGTATTGTGTATTGTTTGTCCAGAAAACGCGTTGAGGAGCTTTCTCAAGTGTTGCAAGTAAATGGAATCAATGCATTGCCGTATCATGCGGGATTAGATAACAAGCAGCGCGTCTTTAATCAGGATAGTTTCTTAAAGGAAGATTGTGATGTTATTGTCGCCACAATTGCTTTCGGTATGGGAATCGACAAACCCGATGTGCGCTTTGTTATACACCATGATATTCCTAAAAGCATTGAAAGCTATTATCAAGAAACAGGACGTGCTGGACGTGATGGGGGCGAAGGACACTGTTTAGCATTCTATGCCTACAAGGACATTGAAAAACTTGAAAAGTTTATGTCAGGAAAACCCCTTGCCGAGCAAGAAGTAGGGTATGCATTACTTCAAGAAATGGTAGCATATGCCGAAACTTCCATGTCTAGGCGTAAATTTATTCTCCACTATTTCGGAGAGGAATTTGACGAGGTGAACGGGGATGGCGCAGCAATGGACGATAATACCCGAAACCCAAAGCCAAAAACAGAAGCCCAACAGCAGGTTGGAATGCTTTTGAACCTTATTAGCGAAACCAATGAGCAGTACAAAATAAAAGAATTGATACACATCATGACGGGTAAAAAAACACCTATCTTGGTTTCTCATGGTATTCGAAAAAATCCACTTTTTGGTATCGGAAGTAGTCACGAACTTCCTTACTGGAAAGCGTTGCTTACGCAGCTATTAGTTGCTGGTTATTTGATAAAGGAGATAGAATCCTACGGCGTGATTAAACTTAACGAAAAAAGCAAGGATTTTCTTGAAAACCCGCACAGCTTCTTAATGACAGAAAATCATGTTTATGATTCTACTGCGCCAATAATTACACCAACTAAAACAGGGAATTTCGAGGTTAAACTTCAAAAGATGTTAATGCAGCTTAGAAAGGATGTTGCAAACAAATTTGAAGTTCCACCCTATGCCGTTTTTCAAGAATCCTCCATTGAAGATATGCTGGTCAAGTACCCAGTAACCATTGAAGAGCTTAAAAATATACACGGCGTGGGTGAGGGGAAAGCGCATAAGTTTGGAAAACCTTTTGTGGATCTTATTGCAAAATACGTTCATGAAAATGATATTATCAGACCAGAGGATTTGGTTATTAAAAGTACAGGTGCAAACTCTTCTCTAAAATTATTTATTATTCAAAATATTGATAGAAAGCTGCCCTTAACGGATATTGCAGATGCCAAGGGCATGGACTTCCCTGATTTTTTAGAGCAATTGGAAACCATTGTTTTTTCGGGAACAAAGGTTAATATACAATATGCCATTGATGAGCTTTTTGATGAGGATCAACAAGAAGAATTGCAAGAATACTTTATGGAGGCAGAAAACGATGATATTCAAACTGCTGTAGAAGAATTTGATGGCGACTATGAGGACGATGACCTGCGTGTTTTTCGAATTAAATTTATGAGTGAGGTGGCAAACTAATCTTTTTATGGCTACTTTCGCAGCTTAATAAATTTGACTTATGAGCGAAGGGATTTACGCCGTTTTTACCACACCTAAAGGAACTATTAAGGTACGCCTAACACACAACGAAACGCCAGGGACAGTAGGAAATTTTGTGGCGTTAACGGAAGGAAATCTTGAGAACACACAAAAACCACAAGGTACACCTTATTATGATGGACTTTGTTTTCATCGTGTAATTCCCGATTTTATGATTCAGGGCGGTTGTCCGCAACGTACCGGAACTGGCGGTCCAGGGTATCAATTTGATGATGAAATTCACCCCGATTTAAAACACGATCGTCCGGGCGTATTGTCTATGGCAAATGCCGGGCCTGGCACAAACGGAAGTCAGTTTTTTATTACACACAACGAAACGCCTTGGCTTGACGGAAAGCACACTGTTTTTGGCTTTGTTGAAGAAGGACAACAAGTTGTTGACGCGATTGCACAAGACGATGAAATTGAGTCTGTAGTAATTGAGCGCATTGGTACAGTAGCAGAAACATGGAATGCGGTTGAGGCATTTAGAACATTTGAAGGTAGCCGCGAAGAGCGTTTGCGTAAAGAACGCGAGGCACAAGAAAAAGCCCTTGATAAAATTGCTGCAGGGTTTAAAAAAACCGAATCTGGGTTGCGTTATCAATTTATTCAACGTGGCGATGGCGCAAAAGCAGAAAAAGGTAAAACCGTAAGTGTTCATTATAAAGGGCAACTGGTTGATGGAACTGTTTTCGATTCGTCTTATAAACGTAACAAACCCATTGATTTTGCTTTGGGCGTTGGTCAAGTAATTCCAGGTTGGGACGAAGGTATTCAGTTGCTTTCTGTTGGAGATAAAGCACGCTTTGTTATTTCTAGTGATTTGGCATACGGAGCACGGGGTGCAGGAGGTGTTATTCCTCCAAATGCAACGTTGATTTTTGATGTAGAATTGGTAGCTGTTAGCTAACTTTCCATTTGATATTACAACCCAAACTTGGTTTTTGAAGTGGGTCAATCGCTGCGCCAGAAAGGAGCGCATCCAATGCTGCACGTAAGTCTTTACCAGTAACGGGAATGTCGTTTTTGGGTCTAGAGTCATCCATTTGTCCACGATAAACCAACAACTGCTCAGCGTCAAATAGATAAAAATCGGGTGTGCACGCCGCATCATAAGCTTTTGCTACCTCCTGCGTTTCGTCGTACAAATACGGAAATGTAAACCCTTGTTCTTGAGCAGTTTCCTTCATGAGTTCAGGAGAGTCGTCAGGGTAATTTTCTACATCGTTGCTTGAAATGGCAACAAATCCAATGCTCTTGCTTTGGTAATCGTTTGCCAAGGAAGTGATTCCGTCAAAAACATGCTTAACGTAAGGACAGTGATTACAAATGAACATCACCACAGTTCCATTTTTACCACTAATGTCATCAAATGCAAGAGAGTTTCCATCTACGGTATTAGGTAAAGTAAAATTTGGCGCTTTAGTGCCAAGATCGAGCATGTTGGAAGGAGTGCGTGCCATAATTTTTTTTGGTATTCAAAAATACACGAAAATTATTAGCGCAACACCTCTTTTCCTTTTTCATCAATGATATAGCCCATCAATTCGTTCAGAATCTCGACAAAACTTTCAAAATGCTCTTTGTACAAAAATATTTTCTGACTTTTTAACAGTTTACCTTCAACATCTTTTTTACGTTCAGAGATGATTAAAAAGTAATCTTCTGATTTAGTTTTTTTGATATCAAAATAATAGGTGCGAGAACCCGCTTGTAGGCATCGTTCCAAAACACTTTTTGTTGGGTCAAATTCAATCATGGTATAAGATTTGTTACCTTAAAGATAGCAAAACTTATGAGATTTCAGCAGATTATTCTTCCAGTCGTTGTTGGGTGTAAAGTTCCTTATAATAACCCTCTTTGTTGACAAGGCTTTTATGTGACCCAAATTGCTTAACTTTTCCGTTGTCAAGAATAAGAATATGATCAGCATTTTTTGCCGATGAAACCCTATGACATACAATTACCGTAGTGGTGTCTTTTTTTGCTTTTAGCGATGATAAAATCGCCTCCTCGGTTTCGGTATCTACTGCCGAAAGGCAATCGTCTAGCAGCAATAGTTTAGGTTGTTTGATTAGGGCGCGCGCAATAGACACCCGCTGCTTTTGTCCACCAGAAAGTGTGATGCCTCGTTCGCCAAGCATAGTATCATATTTAGCTGCAAAATCAATTATATTTTCATGTACAGCAGCTTGTTTGGCAGCCGTTTCTATTTCTTCTTGCGTAGCATCTTGTTTGCCAAAACGAATGTTGTTTGCAATGGTATCCGAAAACAAAAAGGCTTGCTGTGGCACCACGCCCATGGCATTGCGAATGTCGTGTTGTGTATATGCATCAAGCGGATTTCCACCAAGCATCACTTCTCCAGAATGTGGTAAATAGGTTTTTGAAAGTAGTTGTAGCAGTGTTGTCTTTCCTGAGCCAGTTGGTCCCATAACGGCAAGCGTTTTTCCTTCAGCCAGTTCAAACGACACACCATTTAGTGCATGAATTCCTGTGTCGTCATATGTAAAGTGCACATTTTTAAATGCAATAGCTACACTGTCCAAATTTTTGTATGCAGCGTTGCTGTCTTGAATTTCAGGCTCTTGCCCTAAAAACTCGTTAATGCGCTTTTGTGAGGCTTCGGCTTGCTGCACGATAGAGGTTACCCAGCCTACTGTTGCTACCGGCCAGGTAAGCATATTCACATAAATAATAAATTCTGCCAATACGCCTAATTCTATCTGTCCGTTGATGTATTGGCTTCCGCCAATAAATATCACTAAAATATTACTGATGCCAATAAGCAATATCATCATGGGAAAAAACCACGCTTGCACTTGTACAAGAGACATGTTTTTAGTGCGACTTTCAGCCGAAATGCGTTGCATTTCTGCTATTCGATCTGACTCAATGGCATAGGATTTAATCACATTAATGCCACTAAACGACTCTTGCGCAAATGTGGAAAGCTGTGACAGCATTTCCTGCACAAGTGTGCTTCGCTCATGAATGGCTTTGCTGAGCCTATATATCATAAATGATAAAACGGGCAAAGGCAACAAGGTGTAAAGCGTCAGTTTAGGAGCAACACTTGCCATATAGCTGATCACAATAATAAATAATGTAGCAGTATTGATGCTGTACATAAGCGCAGGACCAACATACATCCGTACTCTTGAAACATCTTCGCTGATGCGGTTCATTAAGTCACCGGTACGGTTTTGTTTGTAAAATCGAAGCGATAGTTTTTGGTAGTGGTCGTAAATAGTGTTTTTTAAATCAAACTCAATGTGTCGCGATACATTAATAATAGTTTGACGCATGGCAAATGTAAATCCACCCGAAATCAATGCTGCACCTACAATGAGGGCAATATTGGTCAGCAAGACCCTTTTTATAGAAGTAAGATCTGTAGCTCCACTTTGAATAAATTGCTCTATTTCAGTGATAGAATCCCCAACCAGGCTTGGGGCAAGCACGGCAAATACCCTAGAAGAAACCGTAAATAGCAATCCTAGTAGGATTAAGAAGCGGTATTTTTTTAGATAACGGTTGAGGTATTGAAGTGCGCGCAAGCTATTTTTTTACGAAGATAAGTTTTTAGTCGGTTGTGTCAAATCTAAAGTTAAACATCGTATTTTTATACCATCAAAAAACGTTCTTATCCATGATTACACGACGGCATCTTCGCACTAAGGTTATGCAAGCACTATATGCCCAACAACTAGACCCAACCGACAATCTTAAAGAGGGCGAATCATGGATACTCAAAAGCAGTCAGGACTTTCAATTACTGTACATCACGTTGCTGGATTTATTTGGCGAACTCCATTCCTGCGGTCATCAGTTATATCTGAAGAATACCAAAAAGCATTTGGCACCTAGCCATGATGAAATCAATCCAAAATTCTTTTCTAATCAAGCCTTGAAAACCTTGATGGAAAATCCAAAATTGGAAATGCTACGTACCAAACACAAATTAAAATACTGGAAAAACCACGATGAATATGTACGACTTATATGGGATGCCATAACTGAAAGTGATGTATATCACGCGTATTTAGCTGAAGAAGACATCTCTTTAGAAAAAGATACAGCTTTTTTGGTGGCGCTTTTTACAGATGTTATTGCCCCTTTTGAACGATTGCCCGAATTTATTGAGGAGGCAAACATATCATGGATGGACGATATTCCGCTTGTCAATACCATTGTGCGTAACAGTCTAAAGCGGATTGACTCAACCGATGCGGTAATTGCGCATCTGTATAAGGACGATGAGGATCGCAAATTTTCATTGGAACTCTTTCGGAAGGTTGCACTAAACAAAACAGAATTGCAAAACGAAATTATTGGTAGAACGCCCAATTGGGACACAGAACGTATTGCAGATTTGGATTTTACGTTGTTGCTTATGGCATTAGCAGAGCTGCTTTATTTTCCGTCAATACCTGTGAATGTCACTATTAATGAGTATTTAGAAATTGCCAAAGAATATGCCACTCCCAAAAGCAGTATGTTTATCAATGGGGTTTTAGATAAGTTGTTAAAGGATCTTTCTGCACAAAATCGTATTCACAAAAATATTCGTGGAATGCAGTAATATGTTTATTTTTGGAAAAATTACTATTTATGAAACCATGGATTTTTGCCCTTTTGGGTCTGTTTATTATTAGTTGCTCTGGAAATGCTGCCAAAAAGGTTAAGCAAGAAAATATTGCTGAAGCCGAAGCACGACAAGAAGCAAACAGCGAACTACCGGTGTTATCTTTTGACAAAAGCGAACACGATTTTGGCACTATCAACGAAGGTGACGTTGTAGAAACTGCATTTACATTTACCAATACTGGAAATAGCGATTTGACTATTTTGGATGCCCGTGGAAGTTGCGGGTGTACGGTACCCGAGTACCCCAAAAACACGCCAATTGCACCTGGTGAAACAGGAGAGATAAAGGTCAAATTTGACTCTGCTAACAAACCCGGAAATCAAACCAAAACGGTAACGCTTACCACCAACACCGAACGAGGACGTGAGATTTTGCGTATCAAAACAATGGTAACTCCTGACTTAGTAAAAGAAAAACAGCGTGAAGCTGCTCGAAACCAAGCTACTAACTAAAAATTATATCAATGGGAAACCAACTTCCTTTCTTACTACTCATGTTTGCGGTCATGTTTTTGTTTTTAATTCTACCGCAACAACGCCGTGCTAAAAAAGAGCGTAATTTTAAAAACAACCTTAAAAAAGGCGATTTGGTAGTTACCAAAGGCGGTATCCACGGCAAAGTGGTTGAGGTAAACGAAAGCAACGATAGCTGTGTGATTGAAACCATGGCAGGAAAAGTAAAAATGGAGCGTAGCTTTATTTCGCATGAGATGAGTCAACGCCGCACTACTAGTGCTAATAAATAATAGAAGTTGATTAGGTCTCGATACAAAATTCTTTCAGAACTTCACTCTACCTGACATATATGGTATTGAAAAATTATAAACTAGCGTATTATTTCGACAATTTTGATGGATGCTAAAACATGATTTTCACAAAATTTTTCAGAGTTTAATTCACACTGATATAATAGCACTTAGAAATTGTCAATTCGAGTGATTTTTCAAAGAAAAATTGTATCGAGAATAAACTTTTATGACCTTTAAAACACCTTAATGTACAAACGCATCATTCGACCCATCCTGTTTTTGTTTGACCCCGAATGGGTGCATTATTTTTCGTTTGCAGTCATTCGTGGATTACACCACATACCATTTATGGGCGCAGCGATACGTGCAATATATACCACCAAAAACCCTTCGTTAGCAATAGAAGTTTTTGGAATCCACTTTCCAAATCCCGTAGGGCTTGCAGCGGGTTTTGATAAGGATGCTAAACTGTATAAAGAACTTTCCAACTTTGGATTTGGGTTTATCGAAATAGGTACGGTAACACCAAAACCACAAAGCGGAAATCCCAAACCCCGTTTGTTTCGACTCAAAAAAGATACCGGCATCATCAATCGCATGGGCTTTAACAACGATGGGGTAGTGGCAGCCGCAGAACGATTACGCAAAAATAAAAATATCATTATTGGTGGAAATATTGGGAAAAACAAAACAACGCCCAACGAAAACGCCCATGAAGATTACCTCATTTGTTTTGATGTCTTGTTTGATGTGGTGGATTATTTTGTGGTAAATGTCAGTTCGCCTAACACGCCCAATTTGCGCGATTTACAAGAAAAAGAACCGCTTACGGCATTACTAAACATACTTCAAAAAAGAAACGGTAGCAAACCCATACGGAAACCTATTTTGATAAAAATAGCGCCTGACCTTACCGACTCACAGCTTTCCGATATTATTGATATTGTGAAGGTTACCAAAATTGATGGTGTTATAGCTACCAATACCACACTTTCGCGCGAGGGACTGCAAAGCCCTGAAAACCTAATAAAACAAGCTGGGGGATTGAGTGGTAAACCTCTAACCAAGCGCAGCACGGAAGTTATACGCTATTTGCACTCCCAAAGCAAAGGAGCTTTTCCCATTATTGGCGTGGGCGGTATTCATACCCCTAATGATGCCAAAGAAAAACTTGCTGCTGGCGCGTCTTTAGTGCAGCTATATACGGGGTTTGTATATGAGGGTCCTGCTGCAGTACGAAGAATTAGCCAATTTCTGTGAAATCAAGCACGAGCAGCTTATGCATATGTTCGTCATGATTTCCTTCATGTTGAAGCAAACAATGAGCCTTTAGCAGCCATTTCAATGTATGCCGTTACAGGGCAAAAAGTGCTTAGTGCAATAGGTGTGGCTGCGCAAACCCCCGTCCCTGTATCATCGCTACAAAGAGGGGTATATGTGGTGAAAATGCATGCGCAAACTGGCGAAACTGCCATTCGGAAAGTTTTAAGGTAACACCTAATGTCGCACTGTTGTTGCGCTTTATTTTCTCGAATGCGCCATGTCGAACTGTCGAAACAATAATTTTAAGTATTTTAGAAAACATTTTCTTTAAACAATTGACACCCATGAAGACATCAATAGCATTACGTTATAGCTTATTTACTCTTATCATTATTTTTGTTTCTTGCTCACAAGGACCGTCTTTTACCAATACTTTACTAAAAACTTGGGAAGGACCTTATCAAGGAACCCCTGCCTTTGATAAAATGGCAGTAGCAGACGTTAAGCCTGCCATGCTTAAAGCCATGGAGCTTAGTCTTGAGGAAATGGAAGCAATTGCTACCAATCCCGAGCCACCAACTTTTGAAAACACCATTGAAGAAATGGAACGATCGGGAGCACCACTAGACCGTGCTTTTGCCTATTACGGAATTTTTAGTAGTAATATGTCTTCTCCCGAATTTCGTGAAGTACAAACCGAATTAGCCCCCTTATTTTCGGAATTTCAATCTAAAATCACACAAAATGAACCGTTATTTCAACGCGTAAAAACCATTTATGAGGCATCAAAAGAAAATCCACTTCCCGCTGACCAACAGCGTGTAGCGGAGCTCACCTATCAGAGTTTTGCTATGAGCGGATCAAATTTGGATGCAGAAAAAAAGAAACGCTACGCCGAAATCAATAAAGAATTGTCAACCTTGTACACCAAATTTTCCAATAACGTCCTACATGATGAGGAAAATTATGTCACTTATTTATCTGAAAATCAATTGGGTGGACTACCCGATGCTTTTGTAAAATCTGCTGCTCGTATAGCAGAAAGTAAAGGCGAAAAAGGCAAATATGCGGTGACCAACACACGTTCGTCTATGGATCCATTTTTGACCTATTCTACCGAAAGAGATTTGCGCAAAAAAGTGTGGACAAATTATTACTCTCGGGGTGATAATGATGACGAATACGACAACAAAGCTATCATCGCACAGATATTAAAACTACGTAAAGAGCGTGTTGCCCTTCTTGGGCATAATAATTTTGCGGAATGGCGTTTGCAAAACAGAATGGCTAAAAACCCAGAAAATGCCTTAGCACTTATGGAAGCTGTTTGGCCTGCCGCTATTGCTCGAGTAAACGAGGAAGTTGCTGATATGCAAGCGGTAGCAGATGCTAACGGAGATAAGATTACGATCGAGCCTTGGGATTATCGATTTTATGCGGAAAAGGTCCGCAAATCAACATACGATTTAGATTCGGACGAGGTAAAGCAATACTTGCAATTGGATAAGCTTACCGATGCCATGCACTACGTAGCAGGACGCTTGTTTGGATATGCATTTTCACCTGTTCCAGAGGGTTCTATCCCTGTTTTTCATGAAGATGTTAAAGTTTGGGAAGTTACCAACAAAGACACAGGTGACCATATTGGATTGTGGTATTTAGATCCTTATGCCAGAGAAGGAAAACGCTCTGGTGCTTGGGCGACTACATATCGTAGCTATTCTACTTTTGACGGCAAAACAAATGTGTTAGCATCAAATAATTCCAATTTTGTAAAACCTGCTCCTGGCGAAGCCCTATTGATTTCTTGGGACGATGCCACAACCTTTTTCCATGAATTTGGGCATGCGCTGCATTTCTTTGCATCAAACGTAAAATATCCTACACTAAACGGTGGCGTGCGTGATTACACGGAATTTCAATCGCAATTATTAGAGCGTTGGCTTTCAACCGATGAGGTTATTGATCGCTTTTTGGTGCATCAAAAAACAGGAGAGCCTATGCCCGAAGCATTAGTGGCGAAAATCAAAAAAGCTGCTACATTCAATCAAGGATTTGCCACAACAGAGTATTTGGCTTCTGCCTTAATGGACATGAAATTACATTTGGCAGACCCAGCAAATATTGATGTCGGTGCATTTGAGCGCGAAACCTTAGCTGCACTCAACATGCCAAAAGAATTACCCATGCGTCATCGTACACCACATTTTGGACATGTTTTTTCGGGTGAGGGGTATGCCACTGCTTATTATGGTTATATGTGGGCAGATGTGCTAACTGCCGATGCGACCGAAGCCTTTAGGGAAGCCCCCGGCGGATTTTATGATGAAAAGATGGCAGAAAAATTAGTCACCTATTTGTTTGCGCCACGAAACTCCATTGACCCTGCAGAAGCCTATCGTCTGTTTCGTGGACGTGATGCATCAATTGATGCCCTGATGCGTGCTCGTGGTTTTCCTGTACCAGCAAATTAATTATCTGATTTTATTAATAGATTATTAGTAATTTGAGCCGAAATTTTATCAAATGAAAGATTTGGCTTACAGCACAATAGATTCCTATCATCAAGCAAAACAACTTGCACGTAAAAACCCAGAACCCTTTTGGGCAGAAATTGCTAAAAATTTTCAATGGCATAAGCCGTGGGATAAGGTATTGGAGTATGATTTTCATGCCCCTGAGGTAAAGTGGTTTTTAGGTGGTAAACTCAATATTACTGAAAATTGTTTGGATAGACACCTCAAAACGCAACCCGATCAAACCGCTATCATTTTTGAGCCAAACGACCCCAGCGAAGCTGCGGAGCACATCACTTACAAAGAATTGCATAGCAGAGTTTGCCGTGCGGCAAATATGCTAAAAGCAAATGGCGCTAAAAAAGGAGATAGAATTTGTATTTATATGCCTATGACGCCAGAATTAGCCATTGCTGTTTTGGCATGTGCGCGTATTGGCGCAATTCATTCGGTAGTTTTTGCAGGTTTTTCAGCAACAGCTCTTGCAGCACGTATTAATGATGCAGCGTGTACCATGCTGCTCACTGCTGATGGCAGTTATAGAGGACCAAAAATCACTCCACTAAAAGCAATTGCAGACGAGGCCTTGACCCAATGCCCAACAATAAAAAACTGCATTGTTTTTAAGCGCACAGGACAGGAGGTAGAATGGAATTCCATTGATTTATGGTGGCATGAAGAGCTTGAAAAGGTTTCTGATTCTTGCCCTGCAGAAATCATGGATAGCGAAGACCCACTATTTATTTTATACACTTCGGGTTCTACAGGCAAACCCAAAGGTATGGTGCATTCCTGTGGTGGCTATATGGTATATACTGCCTATTCGTTTCAAAATGTGTTTCAATACCAAAAAGGCGACGTGTATTGGTGTACCGCTGATATAGGCTGGATTACGGGGCACTCCTA
>Ga0136656_1000711_pt1 | contig 11695 bp, 5 predicted proteins | sample CPBDNA_9_FD_94862 | JGI IMG/M metagenome (GOLD analysis project Ga0136656, IMG submission 94862) | Freshwater to marine salinity gradient microbial communities from Chesapeake Bay, USA - CPBay_Sum_15_0.8_DNA (version 2) | ecosystem: Environmental > Aquatic > Marine > Coastal | place: USA...
ACTAAATGGCAGTAACTAAAGAGCAAACGATTTGCCCAGCGTGCGGCTTCAATATGAAGGACATGGGCCATTGCAAGTATTGGTGCCTTCGCTGTGGGTTCCTACAAACGTGCCAAGACACGGTTTGAAGCCATCTGTGCTACCATGAGGTGTGAACAAGAGAAGCATTTGGGTGGAGGGTCATCCCCAGCCTCAAGGCAGCATGAGAGGCTTTGTCCATAAGGGCAGGGTAATCCTTACCGACAGCAATAAGAAGATGAAACCATGGAGAGCGCAGATCGCCAGCGTAGCGTCTGAGCTTGGCTTGCCGGAGTTTAAGGGAGCGGTGAAACTCGAAGTGGTCTTCTGGTTGCCGTGCCCGAAGTACAGCGCCAAGGCTCACGAAAAGAGCGACGTACTGCCGACCAAGAGACCTGACCTCGATAAACTGCTTCGAGCTATCGGTGATGCCTTAACCGACGTGTGGTTCGCTGACGACAGTCAGGTTGTCGAGATTCATGCCGTTAAGGCGATGAACCATCCTCTGCGAGAGGGCAGCGAGGCTGGTGTTCTGATCACCTGTACGGAACTTACCTCTTGAGCGTGTCTCTGCTGGGGTCGATCTGAACCTCGCAAACGAGATCCACCCCTGTAGGTCGGGATGGGTCGAAGTCAACCGACTTGACCGACCACATCACCGCGCCGTCTACCAGATTGGGGATACGCGGATGCGCTGTGTCATGGCTTTTGTCGAGTACGAGCACCCAGTCACCAATCTGAGGTAGCTCAGTAAATCCATAGACGGTCAGCGTCATCTCGATTCTCTGTCTGCCGTAGTACAACGCTGCTGGTGCGGCAGTAGATGCTGCGCTCAAGGCTGTCTGGTGGATGTTGCCTTCCTTGAAGCTGACAACACCAGTGTCCTTCACCAACTGTCTTCCCTCTGGCTGCGTCGTAATGACACCTTGCGCTTCGCTATTCTCGATTAGGATATACGGAGACTGGTTAGGTGCCCACCAGTCCCCGTCGAAGGTCACAGCGGCGGCGTAGTAGTCATCTGGCGAGATGTTGAAGTTGAAGACCTCCGTATTGTTCCTGTCCACAATTGCGAAGACCTTCCGAACGTGGACATCATCGAAGTCAACTTGAGTGCTTGTCGTTGAGGAACGAGTTGGGTGAACCCTAACGAGCACATTCCCTGTTTCCTCTGGCCTGACGTACATCGGAACGTAGATTCGCTTCCACTCTGTGGTTGTGAGTGTGACAGACTCGCTGAAATATTGCTCGTCCTGTGTGTTCTGGAAAGAGATCGCTGCTTCTCCAGACTCTCCTGAGACGAGCTTAGCCATCACCTCTGCAACGTACCAACCGCCGGAGGGAAGATCGACTGCTTGATAGACGTGTGTGCTTGCATTTCCAGCATTCCCGACTCTCATGGAGTAGTTGCCTCTGAATCCACCCGCTTGAGTTGCTTTCGTAGCACCGCCAGAGGTAGTCCAGCCACTACAGTCATAGACTGTATCGTAGTTGTAAAGCTCGAAGTCTCCGTTGCTTACGAGATTTCCCCTCGTCATGTCCGGCACGTTCACGGTGATTCGCCCCTGAGCGTTGGTTCTCCAGTAGGCGAATAGATTCCTACAGATCAGATTCATCGCACTAGCGACAGACTCGCCACCGGGAACCAGAATACCAATCTGCGGAGGAATCCACTGAGCGAATCCATCCTCGAATTGATGGCGCAGTGGGGGCGAGGCTTTGTACGGCAGATCCAGCCTATTGAGACTTTCAATGTCGATGTCCTCATCATCAAGTTCACCGTATGTAGTGAGGAAGTCGTAGATAATTCTGCCGGGGGTGTGGATTACTTTAGAGAGGTAGTTGTTCGTCTCAGTAAAGCCATAGACATCGACATAAACCACATCGGGCAGGAGGGCATTGGGTCCGTCATTATCCCAAGCGTCATTACTGATCACCACAGCACCGTAAGCTCCGACAACTGATATGGTAGTCGCAGAGACGGGAACGTAAGAATCGACGTTCTCGTAAACTTCAGTACCACCCCTACATACCCTTCGAGAGAAGGAGTAGATATTGGTCACGCCAGAGCCTGTCGTATAGTCGTTGGTGACCCTAAAGGCTGGGCACCTACGGACATAGCCGTAAACTAGGGGGAATTGGAAATCCTCAATCTCATAAGTGGCTCCTGCCTGACCTCGATAGATTGTTGCCTTGCCAACTTCAACGTCTAGGTTCAGGAGCAGAGATCTATCGAAGAGATTAACTCTCATATTATCCTGACTAAGAGAAGTGATACCCATGAGCGCCCTTCCGATGACGGGGAAGTCGTCAAGGTCTGATGAGAAGTCAGGAAAGCCTCGTCTGATTGTGGAGTTGTAGCCCGATAGCGTCTTCTGACTGAACACGTCATCGTAATAGCCGTCGCCATTGGCTAGGACCAACTCACCCACCCCACTCTCAGCGGCTGGCTTTCCTTGATCAGCTTTGAGATTGGTGGTGGTGCCGGGAATGATCGATAACCTATCATCGTAAGGTATCGAAACCCCCTTCTTCTGAATGTCGATGGACTTGCCACCGATCAATCTCGTAGCGACGTAGCTGATCCAGACATCATCATCCTCTGGCGTGTCTGCGCTATCGATCTCCATAGTTAAGGTGCCAACGCTAGGGTCGAAATGCCAAGTGTTGTCAGTTCCCGCCGACCAAGAGTCGAGCCTAGTCATCCTGACTCTGTTCAGGTAGAGATCTTTAAGGTCGTGGAAGTTCTCAGAAGAGAGGTCGTAGGTGTAAACCCCGCCTCCAACAGAGGTCCATCCATATCTTAGGATTTGCGCCTCTTCAAAGTCCACCAAGATAGTAGTGGATTCCGTCTCCGTAACCGTATACGAAGCTGGTTCCTTGATGTGTATGAACGACGCTTGCGTAGCGGCAATCGTCGGCCCAGTGTTGTCGTTGTAGATAACTTCGAGCGTGTTGTTTGCGGCAGTTTGACCTCTCTCCTCTCGATGCATGAAGGTAATCGGTGCGCTCTTCCAAGATTCGTTGAACCCAGCTAGACCAAGGCTGGTATCGGAGGCGAAGTTTGGCCGGAGATACCAATCGGTGTGATCAGTATCGGCAGACTTGGTTGCGGTGAAAGAGATGAGATCTAGGAAGTCCCCATTGATGGCAGACGAGTCAACCCCAAGGTCAAGAAGCGTAGTCCAAGATGGTTGGTTGTTTGTGGAGGCACCGGCAGCGGAGTAAGTACCAGTAGCACTGGTGATGTCGCTCTTGAGTACTGCCACGATGCAGCCATCATATAGCTTTGCATTGCCAGTTGTCGTAGAGTTGGCAACTTTGAGGGTGATATTGCCAGAGCCAGCGGATGTCACTAACTGAGTGACTGCTCCATGCCATTTGGTGGTCGTAGGCACAGACCCAAAGCTAACAGATGAAGCCATTGTCGTTGCGCTCTCATCTCTCAGGTATGAGGTTACGGTTTCTGTGGCTGCGTCTGTGTCGTGACCGGCACCCCAACTCGCGAAGACTAGGTAGTCGTCGGCAGTTAGTGTGGGAAGCGTCAAGTGAGTCACTTCGCTAGTGCTAGGGGCGCTAGTGGTTGTCTCCCCATTCTTTCCAGTGCCTACTGAGACGTTAGTCTTGTTGTCGATCCTAAGAGCGTACATACGCACATTGCTGCTTGTGATGGCTGTGTTGACACCAGAGCTAGCATTGTCCATGTAGACCTGAAGATGATACTCTCGCTTCTCTCCTCCGCGAAGAGTATGGACTGAGGTGCTCCCGTAGTTGAATACCTCGCTATCCGCGCCATTCTGATTCTCTAGGGTCGCAGCAGCAACTCCGTATTGCTTAGTCGTATCTTGGAAAGCCTCTTCGCCAGCGTAGTATTGCTGAACGTGAGCATAGATAACTCCACTAGATGTCTTGCTGTGCGTCAACTCAGCGGTAGCCAGTAGGACGTACTTGTAATCCCCATCCGGCGCATCTGTGAGGTCAATCGAGACCTTCATAATGGTGTCGGGGATGCTGGCTACCGTTCCCCCACCGATCAAGGCAAAGTTTGCCGTGGTGTAGGTAATGAGAGCCATCTCTCTAGGTGACTCATCGTCGTGGTTACTGAAGAGGGGTGAGATCTTTGCGTAATTAGGGCTTTCAGCAGACGTGGTTCCCTCAATTGCCCTAACTAGGGTTGAGTCACTTACGGCATCATCAATAAACAGAACCTGATCAGGCTCGATGTTGCTAGCTGTAACTAGCTCTGTCTTGGTAGGCTCAATGGGGAATGGCAGATCAGCGTTAAGGAACGACGTGAAGACGCGAGTCTTTCTAGTTAGGCCGGGGAACCTTCCGTTGTAAAAGCTCTCCCATTTTCTATAGAGTGTGGACAAAGATCAATCTCCTTAGCTTCTGATTTCTACGAATCGCATATTGACACTATTCTGGACTGAGCTAGTCAGCGACAGCGACGAGCTATCAACCCTAGCATAGTATGCGCTCTCCTTTTCTAGAGCATCTGTCGTTGCCGTACCATGGAGATCGACAATGACTGGGCGATCCGTCTGGGAGTTGAGCGCATTCGAGAGAGCGTAAGCCTCGTCGAAGGTCAGCAGATCGTCACTGACTGAGATGTCACGATACACGTTTCGTATATCCGAATAGACAGTGCCGCCATAAGCGGTCGAACGAATGCTGTCGTTGATGTTAGTCATGCCAACACTAGAAGGGCGAAACCCAAGATAGGTTCCGATCCAGACTGTACCGACAGTGTGGTAACCCTCTGCGGTTGTGTAACTTGGGAATGTAATCTGCCAATAGGGTTTTGCAGTCGCGCTTCCAGAATCAGGGTCACCCAAGTACCAGCGAATGACCTTGTTGTTGCTCTGGGCATGAGAGGTTAACGTGTAGGTGTCTACGGATGTTGTAATCGCTGCATCGGTAGCACCTTTGAGAATGAAGGTCTCGTCATCTGCAAGATTGGAATCGACCAGAGCAAGAAAGGTGGGCAGGACGCTGGTTCCATCGAAATAGAACGTGACCTGAGACGCACCATCCCCGACAGACCTCCATCGCTTACTGCGACTCTCGACCAGCAGATTGTCTGCGTCGTAGAAGTTGCTTTCGGAGGATACCGAAGAGATGGTGGTCGTGTAGTCTGGGTTCGTTATGAAATTCGTAAATGCAATTCCGCCGGATACGGGTAGTGATTCTGTTGCCATTAGTCTTACTCCTTAGCGTTTGGCCTTATCTTCGATTCGCTGTGTCCAACCTTGCGCTAGCGCGAAGCCCTTCTTATCCATTGTGACAGTGACATGGATAGGAGCCTGTCTCGCGGATGCAGCAATGTTATCTGCCTCTGATCTGGTTACCATTCCAGAGTATGGTGACGAAGCGACCTGTGCGCCTCCAGCACTACTAGAGGTACGATAGCCGCCACCTCCGTAATCCACATAAGTACCACCACCAACTGCCACATCTCGATACTCTGGGTACTGCTCGTAGAATGCCCTTCTTGCCGCACCCTTATTGTAGTGCCCAAGGTAGTTGGCATTGTTGGGATCTTGCTGATAAGCATTCCAGAACTCTTCCCAAGCAGCGTTTGCCTCCTGTTGCTTTCTATACTCTAAGGTCTGCATAGGAACGAACAGCTTCAGGCTAGCAAGACCAGCACCGCCGCCGATGTTCAGGAACAGCGACCCAAGGGCAAAGGTTTCCTCGATGAGCGCACTGGTCAATCCAGTAAGAGCATCTACGGAATTGTTGATTGCTTCAGAGTTGGCATTAAGCGAAGCCGTACTGGAGTTGATGGAATCGCTAGTGCTTCTCAGATCTTTTGTGTAGTCGTTTAGATTCTGTCTCCACAGGTCGAATGCCTTCTTGAACTCTGGATCGTCGAACAGCTTATTGACAAGTGCAAAGCCTTCGAGAATATCTGCCTGAGCCTGTGCCCACTCATCTGCCGTCTTAACCTGACCAGATGCAATTCTCAGGAACACATCTTCCCAGATCTTTAACGCGGGAGCCAGAGCAGCTTGGAACACAACGGTTTCAATGAAGGCATCCACCAACCCGTTGGCGACATATTCCTTCAGGGTCTGACCAGCACGCTTACCGAACTCTTCAGAGCCAAGTGTTGGGTCGAGGAAGACCTCCCTAAGTTGCAGCTTCAGATTATCTGTTACTGATATGAGTTTAGCTTCGAGAGCGTCGGCAAATGCCTCGATGATACTAACGTAGTCCTCGCGAGCCTCTCGCCTCTCTTGTCTTCTTTCTTCTCGCTCTCTCTTACGCTCCTCTTGGAATAGGCGCTGCTCCCTCTCCTCTTCACTCTCGACGTTTCTATCCCCATAGCCCGCACCATAGACAGTTCCGGCAATAGGGGCAGTCTGACTTGATACTCTTCGGCCCTCTGCGTAGATGGCTTCAACCAGAGCCTGAAGCTGTGCCAACTCCTCTTCGCTCAGAACACCGTCCTCAAGGAACGCTGCCGTCATCGCTTCAAGTTGCGCTATCATCGGGGCAAGAGCAGCGCCAGTCAAAGCAGCGTGCATTACACCATTCACGATTGCATTGAAGACTTGCTCCTCAAGGTAGCCAGCGAAGTTGTCGGCAAACAGTGTCGCTGCTTCCTCTGCGCTACTAGCGTTTTCAATAGCATCAACGAAGGAGTTTGTGAGAGCAGTCTCAAGCTGACTTTTAAGCTGCTCGATCTTCTTTTCGATGGCGAGGAAGAACGCTTCCACCGGAGTAGGCGCAAGTGCCTCCTCGATCATCTCTCTTAGTTCTCTAGCTGCTTTCACTGCCTCGCGAATCTGAGGCCCGTACTGTTCTATGTTTGCCCTTCCAGCCGCCAGTGCAGTCTGTAAATCTGCGCTGAATGCGTCCAAGCCACCGCCACCCTCTGCCATGTAGGACTGTAGGTCACGAATAATCTCGAACGTATCAGCGAATGCTCCTGCGATGTTGGTAGCTTCGAGGATTGAGTTAGTGAACTCCTCGCCAAAGGCAGCCAGAGCAGATTCCTTAACCGCATCTAGAAGGTTTACCAAGGTCTGAACTTCACTTGCGCCTACTTGGATCGACTGTAGGAAGGCGGGACCAATAGCCTCGACGCTCTCAAGCATGGCTTCGATCTTCTTGCGAATAGTCTCTGGATCGAGCTTGAACCCTGCCTCGAATTGCTTGGCAAATATCTTAGAGAGACCCTCGAAGGTTGTAATTCCGTTATCGAGGATGTACTGAATGTCCTCATCGGTTAGAATGTTTCCGAAAACACCCTTCAACTGCTCGAAGGTTGCAGTACCTGCGATGAATGCTGCTTCAAACTCAGGTGTGAGACCCTGAATGGCCGGAACAACTTCCCCGTTGATCGTAGTGGTGAAGGACTTGAGGACTGCGAGGGCTGGCTGGAACCCAGCACCACCTTCGTCCCCGAACAGACTGAGAACACCAGCGGTTCTGGCACCGAACTCCTCGCCACCAATTCGCATGATCTCATCCATGTTGCCCTTGTTCCTCGCGTCGGATGCCTCGACGTAATCGAGGTAAGACTCGAACTGGTCGTTAAGCCCAGAAAGAACATCGGCTAGGGTGATGCCAGCTTCCTCTGCTTTCGACTTAGCGAGCTTCATAGCTTCCACACCAAGTCGCTCTGGGTCTTGACCATCTTTGACAGCTTTGGAGAAACCATCGGTCCAGAGAACGCCAGCACTCTCACCAACGAGGTACATATCGCCTTCCTTGCCCGGATCGAATTCATAGATAAATGGAGAGATTGCTGCCGTTGCTCCATACAACTCTCCACTTCGCGTGAAGCCTCGCTGCTCACCAACTTCAACGGCAGTTGTTCTCCCAGTGCCGATTGGGATGTTTTTTGTGTAGCCAACCCCGCTATATTTGGGGGTACCACGTCTCACAATCTCCTTCGAGAAGCCTTCGTCGAATGCTGCCATGTATCGACCGGCAGCAATCTCACCAGCACGATGAGGGTTGAACTTAACCCCAAGTCGCTGGAACTGCTCGTCCTCCATCTCCTGCTCAGCGATCTGTTCACGAAGGACAGTTCCTCTGGTTGGTTCATGCAGTGAGCTGATCATATCTGCGAGCATTGAGCCTATGTTGAAGAGCATCATGCCAATGTCCATAATGCTGCCAAGGCTCATGTCCATAATACTGCTGAACCCACCCATGATGGTATCAACGAAGCTGGTGCCTTCTTCAGCACCACCGAATAGACCCTTGACACCACTCATCAGACTACTTCCGATTCTGCTCAGGCTAAGGCCACCTTCTTTGCTGACAGCCTTGATGCCATCGACAACCTTATTGAACCCATTGCCGACGGACTCGAAGAATCCACCAACCTTGTCGGCAATAGTGCCCAGCTTCATCTCAGTAAAGGTTTCAACCTTAAGGTACTGATCAAGGAACCGACCAGTTGCGTCCTTGCCGAACCTAAGAAGGGCGGACTTGAGAACATCACCAATCTCCAGAGTCCCATCTGCTACTGCTTCGATGGAGTTGCCGATAGAACGGAAGAGATCTTCTCCTACTTTTCCAAGACCAAGTACGCTCTTCTCTGCATCTTTAGTGCCAGAGGCAACGGTGTCTACTTGCTCTTTTATCTCCTTATTTTGCAGCTTGAGTAGTTCTACTTCTTTTTCCGCAGCGGCAATTTGCTCTGCTTTTTCTTGCGATATTCCAGCAAGCAACAAACCTTCTATCCTAGTCCTCTCGTTAGTTAAAATCTGGGTTGCAAGCAGAGCTTCTTCGATCTCAGCCCGGCTAGCTCCTTCAGCGACCATCTCCTTTATCAAGACTAATTGGGCATCCAGAATAGCTCCGTTCAGAAGTTCAATTTCTGCTTGCTTTGCAGCACTCCTGATCATATCATCTCCAAGAGCCGCGATTCTTTCTCTCTCTGCCACTTCTGCTGCAAGAACTCTTTCTGACTTTCTTCCTTCTTCATTTCGATTCTGAAGACTTTCAAGCTCTTTTCTACTAAGACTCAACCCCTTTGCAGCCAAGCGAATCTGCTGATCAAGCACAGCAAGATTGCTTTCACGCACCCTTACGGTGGCTGCTAACGTCGTGGCCTCATCATTCAGTGCTTGCAATTCTTTAACTCTGGCTGAGTCGAGTTTAGCAGAATTCGAGAAAGACATTTTTTCTCGCTGATCCTGAATTTTAAGGGAGACTTCCTCTAGGTCTTTTTGTGCTATTTGTAATCTTGTCTGTTCTTCTATACGCTTCGTTTTGAGGGCTTCGAGATTCTCTTGCTGTCCAAGGATGTCCAAGCGATCTCTGGCTTCGGATAAGCCAATCTTCTCCTCTTCCCTTATCCCCTTGATTATGTCCTTAATCTCTTCATAGGTATCTCTCTGCTCGTCGATTAGATCCCGTTGTAGACGCTGGCTCTCTATCTCAGTCGCACTAGGCTCGCTCTTAACCTGAACATTGAGATTAGTAGTTGGCTGTTGTCCAGTTAACCGAGCCACAGCTTGAGGTAGGACTACCCCGCTTGTGGGGAAAAGCCCACCGAACGAACTACCCTTAAGGAAATCAGGAGTTATTGCTGACTTTATTGCTGCGGCAGCGGCATTGCCAAGCAACTCACCAAGAGCCGTGAATGCTGCCTGAACCTTTGGCAATTTAGCAACGTCTTCAATTGTCTTAGCTATATTCCCATCGTTATCTTCATAGATTTTTTTGATGGTGGTGTATATAGTCCTGATGCCAGCGGCTACGCCTTCGATCAGCCTTAATGTTGTGCGAATCGACTCTACGATACCTTCAGCAATTGTGCTTCCATCACCGAACAGTAAAGTGAAGGTGCTTACAATCTCCCTCGATAGGTTCGCGATAGTATTGCCATCGTTCAGTAGATCCGCAAGACCCTGAACGAAAGTTCTACCGAACTTGATGAACTCATCGGATATGCCAACAGCAAACTGCTGTGTCACTGCCGTCCAAGCAGTCTGAATAAGATCGATGAGTCGATTAGCCTCTGTAAGCCTATCTATCTCATCATCGCGAAGGATACCACCGAACGCCTCGTAGCTTTCCTCGAAGAAGTCTCTGGCTTCCTTCGCGAGACGGAAGAGGGGGAGAAGCTGCGCTCCTTGCTCTCCAACCAGACCAAGGAAAGCGCCTCTTTGCCTCTCGAATGAACCACCAAGGTTCCTGACAGCTTCCCCGATAAGGTCAAGCTGCTCGATAGGAGTCTTGCCATCGAATTGCTCGACGGCTAGTCCAAGGTCTTCAAACTTCTTCCTAGCCTCTTCACTTCCGTTCTTCGCCGCCGTGATATTGACTGCTAGGCTATTGACAACCCCACTAACCTGATCGATAGTGTTGCCACTGGCTTTAAGGGCGATGTCGAGTTTTTGGGCTTCTTGAGTTGTGATACCGAATATGTTGGCGATGTCAGTTATCTCGCGAGCCTTTTGGAAGCCAGCAGCCATAACAGCAAGACCAGCGACGATTGCAGCGGATACAACAGTGAAGGCAACCATCGGCCCCTTCGCAAGCGTCATCAGACCAGATCCAAATTTCTTGAACTGATCCCTTATCTTGGCGACGACAGGGCCAAGGCTACTCAGCCCACTCTTCATCCTATCGATGCCTCGACCAGCAAACTCTTTCACTCTGGAGGCAGTATCTTTAACGGACTTGGCAAAGCCTTCGAGGGACTTGGCACCCTTGCCGAACTGTCCGGCCATGGCTTTGACAGAATCGGACAGCTTCGTGGTGGCAGTGTTGACTGTCTTCTGGATCTTCTCTACATCAACGAGACCATCGACAATATCATCAAAGACCTTGATAGCTTCCTTGCCATCTGCGTTAATCTTGATCGTGTAGGATGAGGTTCTAGCCATAGGTTGATTCTCGCATATTTAGAGGAAAAACGTCTCAATGTAGAGAAAACCCCTACCGCATCTCAGCAGTAGGGGCTTGCTCTAAACGACCCTTTGCCACCCGGAGCCACCGGCACCCGGTGTATGTGCCTTGCTTACCTTTGCTGCTTTTCGTGCGTTTGGTGCCCTTTCTAGGAGTGCCGCTAACCACTTAGCCATCTCCAGAGCGTGAAGCTGATCTCGAATGAGGGGTAGTCGAGGTGTGTAGTAGGTATACATTCCGTCTGGAACCCAGTAGAGTCTGCAAGCTAACTCAAACCTAGCTGGTTCAACGAAATAGACAGCCTTCTTGATGCGCCCCTCATCCTCTGGGATTTCACTCTTCTCCAAGCACATCGTCAAGAAGGCGTAGAGTGGTGGGGCTTTGAGGCTTTCGCCAAACTCGTCGAATGGACAGGTTTTGTACCAACACTCCGTATCATCCTCTCTGAACCTTTGTGCTTCCCTGCATTCATCGCAGGACTTTGGCGAGTTCTCTTGGTGAACTCGCATCACGAAGGCTTCTATTACTTTTTTACTTCTTCCTCTTCCTCGATGTCCTCTTCACTGCCTTCGCGAAGAGCGTTCATAATCTTATCGCTCCACTGGTCACCGAAGGCGTTCGTGTGAATCCAGACGGCGAGTTCGTGGGAGTAGGGAATCTCGTAATCGGCGGGACGATCCTCTTCGTCCTCGATCTTGAACTTCGGAGGAAGGATCGCAGAAAGGTTAGCGACGGTGCAACCTTCCCAGCCGGAGATAGCCTTACCCACCAGAGCGTCGGTGAACTTGGCTTCGTACTC
>Ga0136656_1000712_pt1 | contig 11680 bp, 13 predicted proteins | sample CPBDNA_9_FD_94862 | JGI IMG/M metagenome (GOLD analysis project Ga0136656, IMG submission 94862) | Freshwater to marine salinity gradient microbial communities from Chesapeake Bay, USA - CPBay_Sum_15_0.8_DNA (version 2) | ecosystem: Environmental > Aquatic > Marine > Coastal | place: USA...
ATCTTCAATTTGACTACCTTGTAGTGATAAGCCTGTCTCTGAATCTAGTTCGAAAGGGGGCTTCTCGGTGGATTCTAAATCAATAGAAAAAAAAGCTATTAAATTATCAAATTTTTCTAAATTAAAATTCATCTTATCTTTTAAACCCTTAACCTCTAGATTCTCCTCAGCCTGTCCTGAGTTGCCAGTACCACCTTCTGGGGATTCTGGACTACTTAATATATGTGGTTTTTTATCTGGATTGAGATCATTCATAATATTGATTTATTTAATCTGGAAATACCATTTTTAACAATCTCTGTATTGGATTAAAGATTTTTGATGAGCTTTTTTTCATTGCATTAGACAGGTTATCCTTTGATCCCTGACTATATGGTATATGGTCAAATTCTGATTTTATTAAGCCTACTAGATTAGCATAGATAGGATTATCTACATCGGCTATACTGCCCTCAACTCCTTGGGGAATTCCTATTTTTACTGGTAGCTTTAGCTCTTTTTTAGCTAAATCTACAATAGCTTTAAGGTTGGATCCACCTCCAACTAAGACTACTCCTGCTGGCAATAATCCATCTCTTTCAATTTTCTTAAGTTCTTTAGTTATAAGTTCAAAAATTTCTTTAGATCTAGCTTCAATGATACTAGCTATATAAGGCAATGGAAAGACTCCTTCCTCTGCAGAATCAATTTTTGATAAATCAATTTTTAATTTTGTATTTTCTCCTAAAGTTTTTTCTAAGGCTGTACCATACTTTAGTTTGACCTTTTCTGCAACCTCAATAGAAGTTCTGAGCCCAATAGCTAAATCGTTAGTTATATGATTCGCTCCTATTGGGATTACTCCTATATGAATTAAGTGCCCCTCTTCATATACTACTATAGATGTAGTTCCAGCTCCTAAATCTATCACCGCCACCCCTAAATCTTTTTGTTTTTTAGTCAATACTGATTGAGCTGAGGCTATAATACCAATTTCTTGTGACTGTATTTTCAGACCCAGATTATCAATACATTTTTCTAGGTTTTTCATTGAAGAAGAGGTGTTCTCTACAACTAAAGCTTCTACTTCTAGCCTAATACCATTCATTCCTACTGGATTTTTGATACCTGTTTCTTCATCTAAATTATAAGTTTTTGGGATTATACTTAAAATTTCTTTATTTTGACTACTAGGTCCTGGGTTGGCATTAGTAAGTACTCTATTTACATCTTCTTCTGTCACATTTCCATCTCCTCGAGAGATTGCTATCTTATCTGAAGTCAAATAGCTTGTAATATGAGCTCCATTGATAGAAATACATATTTCTTTTACATCTTCTTCTATCATTTTAGAAGTATATTCTAAAACTTGATTAATACTACGAGTGACATCCTGAATATCTGTGATAATACCTCTCCTCACACCCTCGCTAGGAGATACTCCAAGAGCAATTATAGAGGGAGTCTTATCTTCTCTTAGACGCTTACCTATAGCCATCTTTGTAAATGATGTCCCTATATCTAATCCTACTATTATTTCATTTTGAATCATGATTTATATATATTGTTTTTATATTTACCATTGTATCACATAACTTTAAGAAAATGAATAGTGCTGCTTCACTATTGATAATAAATTCTTTTCTTTTTGTTGCATCTCTTGATAATCATCATCAGTCTGATGGTCATATCCTATTAGATGAAATAACCCATGTATACATAAGGTGGCTATTTCATACTCTATACTATGTCCTAATTCTTGTGCTTGTAATAAAGCTTTATTATAACAAATTAATATTTCGCCCAAAGTCATATCCTCAGTAGAATAATCAGACATTAGATTAAAAGACAATACATCAGTAACCTTATCGTTATTTCTATATTGTGCATTCAGATGTTGAATAGTATTTTCTGATACAATAGCTACACTGACCGTAGTATTTTGGAACTTACGGTCAATATTTTGACTAAATATATCTACACACAGAGCTATAAGACTACTGTAATCTGGAGTATTGGGAACTTGTGCCTCAAATTCCAATATCATAATCTAAGACAATTTAGCTTGAACTAGATCTTTAATTTGATTACCATCAGCCTTACCTTGAGCCTTAGCAACTACTGATTTCATAACTGAACCAAAGTTAGCATTGTCTCCTAATTCGACTATACTAGATTCTACTAATTGTTCTAGCTCTTGATCTGTTAACTTAGCCGGTAGGTAATTCTGTATAATACCTAATTCAGCTAATTCTAGAGCTACTAAATCTTCTCTCCCACCTTCTTGATATGCTTTAATAGAATCTTTTCTCTGTTTTTCTAGCTTCGATAGAACCTTCACTACATCAACATCTTCTAAGGGAGCCCCCTTATCTATTTCTGCATTTTTAAATTCTGAGCTCAGTGTCCTAAGTACAGTTTTTGAAAGATCGTCTCTATCTTTCATTGCCTGTACCATATCTTTTTTGATTGTAAGAGCAATATTAGACATATTTTAGTATATTATTTAATACTAGCTTTAATTTTGAGCTTATATTTATTGGGTAATTTTTCTGTAGATTTTACTTTACCCATTTTAACTAGCTTATCTTTCTCAGTTAAAAATTGTACTTTTTTAATTGCAGCTTGTCTCTGCTTAGTTTTAGACTTATCTTTGGTCAAAAACCTAGAAGCTCTAGCCTGAATTAAAACTTCACTTTTTTGAATACGACGAGTGAATCGTCGAATCATAGACTCTACGTTCTCTTTCTCTCTCTTTCTTACTTCTACCATATATTATAACCCTCCTTTCATTATTATACCAAATAAATTTGGCCTTTTACAAGACTTTAGATTTTATTATACTATAAAATAATATTTCTTGCAATAGTTTGTGATGACATTTATTTAGATAATTTTTTACTCAAAATAGATATTAGCTTATCTATAGGTATAATTTCTTGATTTTCACTCTCTTTGTCTCTTAAAATCACAGTTCCATCTACTGCTTCTTTACGTCCTATAATTAAGGTAATTTCAGCATCTGATTTTCTTGCTCTCAATAACTGCTGTTTGAGGCTTTTGATTTCAAAGCTTTCTTTTACATTTAATCCATGTTTTTGGATGAGTGATAAAATTTTTAATGCACTTTTTTGCCCCTCTAATCCAATAGAAGCTACAAATATATCTGTTGCTTTACTATCCAATAGTTTACTAGGGTTGACTGTCTGAACCAATTGTAATAAAGAATCAACATAAATTTCAATTCCAACTGCACCAGCTCCTTTATTTCCTCCTAATAACTCAAACAAATTATTATGTCTACCTCCTCTAATCAAAATAATCTCTGGATAATCCTGACTAATAATTTCAAAGTATACTCCTTCATTAAAGCCGATAGATCCTGATAAAGTAGAATCTAAATTATACTGAATATCAAGAGTATCTAAAAATTCTAACATTGCTTTTAGATAATGAGATTCTTCTACACTAAGATAATCTACTATTTGAGGAATCCTAATATTAATATCCATATCCAAGCTCATTAACTCATTATATAGTTGAATTGGATTATAAGATAAAGAATTAGCTAAACTCTTAAATCTTTTTGGGGTTTTAGATATTAATTCTTTATAATACTTATTCCTAGAATCTAGATCACCCAGTCCATTAATATTCACAACTAAGTTTTCTATTCCCTGAGACTCCAACATACGATAAGCAGTCAAAATCATTTCTGAGTCTCGTACTGGGTTTATATCTCCTATACACTCAGCTTTGAATACATGAAATTGCTTGGGGACGGTAGAGCTATTGTTGTCATCATCTACTAAAGATATACCATACTCAAATAGTTTTAAGGTCTCATCTTGATATGGAATATTACTATCTATCACTGTCTTTAATATTCCAATAGGTCCTGGAGCACCCAATACTATAGTGTCTTTAGACTTATATTTTACTGTAAATAAAGATTCAGTAGCACTTATATTTAATCTATTTAAGATTTTATTGCTAAATACAGAAGCTTCTTGAGTAAATGTAGAACTTGTATTTTGATACCCTGCACTTTTTAGAGTATCTCTAATGTCTGAGACTACAGAGTCCCAACTATTTGAAAATTCTGGATTAATTATAGCTTGTTCTACTGAATTATTTTTTTTGATAACTCGTCGTCTTCTCATAATCTATTCATTATTGTTGTTGAATATTCTTATTGTATTAAATGGGAATAATCTAATAAATGGCTTTCCTAATATATAGGATCTATCCAAAGTTCCCCAATATCTAGAGTCCGCACTATTCCCTCTATTATCACCTAATACAAAGTACTGGTCTTTTTCTAGCAAGACATCCACAGGTTCGGGAGATAATGTCCGTAAGCCATCTATGATATACTTTTCTTCTAAAATAGTAGGTATTTCTGAGTTATTTTCATATAAATTGACTACACCATCTTTAATCACCACTCTATCTCCTGGGATACCAATAATTCTTTTAATATAATATTCTCCTTCACTCCCCCCTGGTATGAATTTAGTATTAAATACTATTATTTCAAACCTTTTAGGATCGTTGAACTTATATGTGACTTGATCTACGATTAGGTAATCTCCATCAGAGAAAGTTTGCTCCATAGACCTTCCTTTAACTAAAAATGGTTGAGCAATATATCCTCTAACAAAAAAGTATATTAAACCAAAAAATATTATTGTTTTAATTATGTCCCATACTTCACTCTTAAAGGTATGTGCTTTTTGTTGAATTGGCTTCTGATACTGTTCTTCTTGCCCCATGTATAGACTTTATTAGTTAGACCTATTATATATTATTTTTTATATTTAGTAAAGACCTAAATACATTGTATTCAAGCCATTTTTATTATATGTTACAAGCTAACATATAATAGTCTAGATGCTTCTATACCCCGCCCTTGTCACTATGATATGATCCAAGACTGATATAGATAGTAATTCCCCAGCTGCTTTTATATTTGATGTTAAAGTTATATCCGCTTGACTAGGACTATCATCTCCTGAGGGATGATTATGAACAATAATCATTGCTGCTGCATGATATTTGATAGCTGGCACAAATATATCACGCGGATGTGCTATACTCTGATCAATTGTCCCTATTGAAATAATTTCATCATGTATAACTTGATTTTTTATGTTAAGATATAAGCCTCTTAGATATTCTTTCTTTAGATTATGCATATCACTTACAAACTCCCACACATCTTGTGGGGAACGTATAATGGGTATATCTGTACTTTTATCTGCAAATAGTCTACGTCCAATCTCAAAGCAAGATAAGAGCTGACAAGCTTTTACTTTGGGTAAATCAAAGTCATTCATAATATCTGAAACTCTACTATACCCTGTAATAGTTTTAGAGCCATAGTCTTTAAAAATTCGCTTAGATAATTCTAATACATTCTCTTTTTTATAGCCAGTTCCTAGAATAATAGCTAATAATTCCTCTAAATTTAAAGCTTGGACTCCAGACTTCATCAACTTTTCTCTAGGTTGCTGATCCTCTGGTAATAATTTTATTTTATACATATCTAACTCAATATCTCAGCAGTTATTTCAGGCGATACCGCACATATATCTGTATCTGTACCTACTTCATAACCTCCAACAAAACTAACTCTAGGAGTTAAGCGAATAAACCATCTAAATCCCTTATATAAATTACCATCTACTGGAGCAGTAATAATGCTCATATTATAATCAAAATCTCCAATTTTTTCATAATAAGCTTGTAGTATAATTTTATATATTTTAGCTAGATTATAAAGTTCAGTCTGAGTTGAATAAGCGAAATGAGTTTGTGGATACTTAGGATAAATCTCAACCTCATAAGCTACTCTAGAAGAATATGGAGCCATAGCTATAAAATAATTATTTTCTACGATAACTCTTTGATTAACATCTTGCTCATAATCAATAATTACTTGAGCTAAATCTCTATTATTAGATCGATGATATTGCCCAGCTCCTTCTAAAATTCTTTCAATGCCATCTGGTACAATTGGGGTAGCAATGATTTGAGAATGTGGATGTAGGATACTAGCTCCTGATTTATATCCATGATTATGGATAATAGCAATATATCGAATATGCTTATTACTCATTAAACTTAAACTTCTAGCTTGGAAGGCTTTAAACATTAAAGCTAATTTCTTAATAGAAAAATCTCGAACTTGAGTATCTGCTTCACGATAAATAACAACTTCATGAATACCTTCTCCTACTACAAAATTATATGGGCCTTCTTTACTATAAACTGGGGAATGAATATCTTTTAATAGTGGATATTGATTATTAACTACAAAAACTTGTGATACTTGTTGTTCATCTTTTACTTCTAATAAAATTTTTTCTTTAGATTTTCCAGCAACTATATCAGAAAAAGGATTAATTAAATTAGATAGGTTACTAGTCTGTTTTTCATTGGCTATTAGTGTATGCGGTCTATGATTTCGCTTAGTAGAAACTAAAACCCACTCTTTGGTGAATATATCTTGACGGAATTCTTGAGTTATTGTTTGTTTCCTAATCATATTGATTTAATTTTTTTTATAATATCCGTTTAATAATCTATATTTGATAATAAAAGTATCTAATAATACATTTATATAATCTTTTAGCTTTACATGTGAATTATTATCATTATACCACACAACTGGCATTTCTTTAATACTATATCCAATATATCTAGCCAGAGCCAAAAGCTCAATATCAAATGACCATCCTTTCATATTCAATTGACTAAAAATATGTCTAGCTACCTTTCCTGTAAAAACTTTAAAACCACATTGAGTATCTTTAATCCCTCCCACTAATAGTACTTGTATCCATAGATTTCCTAAGTCACCCAAAATCTCTTTATATCGCGCCTGCCTCACCTCAATTTTACTGTCACTCATATCTCTTGAGCCTATTACTACTTCCACTCCTTGCCTCATTATTGGTAGTATTTTATCTAATTCATCAATATGTGTCGAGTTATCTGCATCCATAAACAATACATATTCCCCCTTTGATTCTAAAACACCTTGTTTTACAACAGCACCTTTACCAAGATTGATTTTATTATCAATAATTTTAATTTTTTTATATTTTTGGGATAATTTGTTAACTACTTCTAAAGTATTATCTTGTGATCCATCTAAAACAATTATAATTTCATAGTCTTTAATCTCTGACTTATCAAAATAATCAACTATACTATGAATTGTGGGAGTAATTCTTTTTTCTTCATTATAGGCAGGGATTATAACACTAATTTCCATAATATTTTATCTTTTATCTAGCCACTCCTCTAATAAAATTCTAGCCGATTCTATATCTATACTCTGCCCCTTAGGGATATATCTCTTAGCCAGAGAGCTTGTTAACCTCTCATCATATTCTTCTATATCTATTGTAAATTTTAATTCTAATTCTTGAATAAAATCTCTAACTTTAAGAGTTTGTTGCGTATCAGTAGATTTAAAATTGAGAGGTAATCCAACTAGAATATAATTTATATTATATTCTGTTATCACTTTTTCTAGCTCATCCCAAATTTTTTTATTATTTTGTATTACTTTTAAAGGCAAAGCAATATTATGGGTAGTGGACCCATGAGCTAAACCTATTCTAACATCTCCATAATCTATGCTAAGAACATTCATATATATTTATTGAGATAATTTATTATATAAATTCTCAATTTCTGACTCTTCAAAAAAATTTAATGTAACTATATATCTCTTACCTTTTTTCCTAACCTCTACTTTGTTATGTATAGTGTCGGATAGTTGAGCAACCCATTGTTTTACATGAGGGCCGACCTGATTCTGTACACTGTTGGGGTCTTTTTTGACAACTTTAGCAGTCTGTCTAACATTAAGAGCATTATTTATAATATTATCCAGAACCTGTTCTTGTAATTCTACAGTTTCTAGCCCTGCTATAATTTTGGCATGGCCTTCGGTAATAGATCCCTCTGACAATGCATTTTGTACTTTTTCTGGCAATTGTAGATACCTAAGAGTATTGGCTACAGCTGATCTACTGATATCTAATTGTTTGGCAATAGCTTCTTGAGTAATATTGAATTTATATTGTAATTCAGCAAAACCTTTGGCTCTTTCCATTGGATTTAGATTTTGTCTTTGAATATTCTCAATTAAAGCTAATTCTGCTTTATCTTGATCGGTAATACCATCTTTGATCACTACAGAGACGGTGGATAGTCCAGCTAATTTAGCGGCTCTTAGTCTCCTCTCTCCCGCGATTAATTGATACTTATTTTGAGATATTTGTGTAACTACTAATGGCTGTAATATCCCTTTATCTTTAATAGATTGTGATAGATTATCTATTTCTTCTGGTAAAAATTCGGTTCTGGGTTGGTATGGATTAGCTTCTATTATATTAATATCTACTTCTAAAAGTTTATCTTTGGTATTAAAAGTTTCCTCATTTTTTATAATCTGAGGAGAACTAGATTTTTCTGTTGGCTTATTTGGTATTAAAGATGATAAACCTCTACCAAGTGGACTTTTACTCATAGCAATATTTTATATTAAATTTATTATATCACAACTATACCTATTTGATAATCTTAATTTTTATTAGTTAATTTAATGAGCTCTTGAGCTAATTGACGATAGGCAAAAGAACCTTTGGATAATGGAGCATAGTCATGAATAGCTTTACCAAAACTTGGGGCTTCAGAAAGACTAACATTACGAGGTATAACGGTATCAAATACATACCCAGGGAAAAACTTACTAACCTCTTTTGATACCATTGCTGACAATCTATTTCTTCTATCATACATAGTCAAAATTGCACCAAGCACTGATAAATCAGGCTTCAAATTATCTGCAATTAACTGAATTGTTTCTAGCAACTGCCCTAAGCCCTCCAAGGCATAATATTCACATTGAACTGGAATTATTACTTTATCAGCTGCCACTAAACCATTAATAGTCAGTAATCCCAAGCTAGGTGGAGAATCAATAATAATATAGTCATATAGATGTACAAGACTTTGTAGTTGATCATATAATACAAACTCTCTACGATTCATATTAACTAGTTCCACTCCTATTCCAGCTACATCTTGAGTCCCAGCGATAATATCTAATTTTGGATATCTAGTAGTATGTATACTATTCTGGAGAGGAATATTATCATCCATCATTAATTCATATAGTCCAGCTTTATTAGTAGTTTCAAAACCCAGTCCACTTGTAGCATTACTCTGTGGGTCTAAATCTATCAAAACTACTTTTTTACCAAACTTAGCTAAATAAGAAGCAAGATTTATACTTGTTGTTGTTTTACCAGTACCACCTTTCTGATTAGTGACAGTTATAATCATATCTCATAGTTATCCTCTACCCATTTTATCAAATTTCTAGTATCTTGGAAACGATAACCTCCAATTGCTGATTTCAAAACTACAATTCCAACTATTCTATTCTTAATAGATACCACTGAGGAGAAAGTTTCTCCCGCCTCATCAGTCAGCCCAGTTTTACCTAATATCATCTGAGTATCCTTATTTAACATTTCATTAGTATTACCAACTCTAATAGCTTGACCAGATTTTGTATTTAATATATGCTCTTTTTGTCTCAAAACTTCTGTTAAATCAGGATAATTATCATATAAATCTTGTGTTAATTTCATAATATCACCAGCAGTACTATAGTTACTAGTTGGTTTTTGATCTAATCCATGAGAATTAAAAAATTCACTACCTTGCATACCCAAATCCTTAGCTTTTTTATTCATTTTAGTACTAAAAATATCAGCCCCACCAAAACTTTCTGCTAATAATTGAGCTGCATCATTACTAGATACCATCAAAGATGCTCTGAGGATATCTTCAACAGTAAATTGCTCATCTACTTTAAGAGAATTGCCCCCATAAGTATCAAATGCAGTCTGAGTCATTGCTATATACTTGTCACTTCCCCATTCATATTCATCCATTACTACCATCGCAGTCAAAAGCTTGGTAATACTAGCTAATTGATATCTATTCAAACCATTTTTATTATATAATATATCTCTAGTTTCAAAATCAACAACCAAAGCTGACTGGGCGGTAATACTAGGCTCGGCTACTTCATTATTAATTTTACGAAATTTTACAATAGGAGTGGGCTGTAAATTACTTTTAATATCATTAGCAACAACCTGAGTGGAGGGCATATTAAGAATTTTAATATGATGCAGAACTCCTAAATTGGGAAGAACTTCTGTACTATTTTTAGTAGTAGAGCCCAAAACTATATTGCCAATAGCAATAATAGCTATAAAGACTCCTAAATACCAATAAAAATTTTTGAACTTCATAGATGATTTATATTTTATATATTATATCATAAAAAGTTTAATTAGAGCAAAGTTGGTATGAAAGATAATTATTAATCAGGAGATGCCTATAGTTTGTAGGTATATTGTTGTAAAAATTTCCCTCTTGAGGAGTGACCGTAATGGAAGAGATTTATACTTTTATTCTAGCTACAATCCACCTGCGAGTACACAACCTTGAAAGGGGACAAAAATATAACCACTATAAAATTAATATTTCAAGTTTACTGAGTTTAAATAACTCCATATGAATTTTTGTAAGAGACATAGATAAATTGATTCCTCTCATCTATTATAATATAAGATATGGCATTCCGATATAATGAGGGGATTAATAACCTCACTTACTCCATGCCTTGTCTAACTTATATAAATAGAAATTTATCTTTTAACGTATAACACATCTAAATCCAACAGCATAGCTAGTAGAAGAAATAGTTCTCCATATAGCCATTCCAAATATACCTGGGTAAGCTGTTGCCCCTCCAGGAGACCAGTCAGACCCACGTTCAATTGCATAATTAGTTATACTATTACTATTTCCATAGCTTAATAAAGATCCCATATTCTGACTACTATTCCAACTAGGATCGCTTGGTCTTACTAAATCATAACTTAAATCACCATAACTGGTTATTGATGTAAATTGAGTAGTATTAAGACCTTGAATCCCTCCTGATGGAGAATTGCTTTCTGAAATAATATCATTAGTCCATTCCCATAAATTACCACTTAAGTCCCAGATTACTTCTCCATTACTTAGGGTATGCGTTCTTTTTTCTTGCCATCCATTATTTATGTCATTTTCTGTGCCTATATATCCCAAATTATCATTTGTACTTGCTTCTAACGCATTATTTGGAGATGAATCACTATGCCCTCTCCATAATCCTCCATTTCCTACTTGATTTACTGGAGTTGGATTTGGATTATACCAATTACTACTCTGTCCTTCTATATTCCTGGCTATTGTCATCCATTCTGCATTGGTGATTAAACTTGCACCTGAAACTGTATTCTGATTGGCACAGTAGTCAATAGCTGTGGTCTGGCTTATATTTGCTATTGGGTATCCACTGGCTACACTAGCTACAGCTCTTGGAGGATTAATGGCACTTGTTGTGGGTGTTATATTGTTTGCTATTGTATTAAATCCTGTTGTTGGGGTTGTTAAGCCTACTGTTGGGTCACTTGTTTCTACTGCTTTAGCTTCATATTTCATTACACAAAAATCTGTAGTACCATATAGACTACTGCCAGGTACTAGGATATAGTTATTTGGACATGTGATATTATTGATTTGTGCTGCAATTGGGTTAATTACTATACCCTGG
>Ga0136656_1000716_pt1 | contig 11649 bp, 9 predicted proteins | sample CPBDNA_9_FD_94862 | JGI IMG/M metagenome (GOLD analysis project Ga0136656, IMG submission 94862) | Freshwater to marine salinity gradient microbial communities from Chesapeake Bay, USA - CPBay_Sum_15_0.8_DNA (version 2) | ecosystem: Environmental > Aquatic > Marine > Coastal | place: USA...
ACCTTCACCACCGGTGCGAGCGAGTTAGTGGTGCAGGAAGCCGCCGTCACGATCGGGTGATGTTGTGGGTCGTACAGATGATCGTTGCAGCCCATCACGACGTTCAGCACGCTCGGGTCCTTCACCGGACAGGCGACCACGACCGAGCGGGCGCCGTTGGCGAGATGGGGCTCGATGTCGGCGACCGTCTTGAACTTGCCGGTCGACTCGATGACGATCTCGACTCCGAATTCGGCCCACGGGATCTGCTCGGGGTGTGAGTACTCAGTGAATCCGACTCGGCGACCATCGACGATCATCGACTCACCTTCGATCGACACGTGGCCGTCGTATCGTCCGTGCACCGTGTCGAACTGAAGGAGATGAGCGGCCGCCTCCACTCCCCCTTTGATCTCGTTCACGTGGACGAGTTCGAGGTCGGGATGGTGACGCAAGGCGCGAACGGCCAGACGACCCATACGGCCGAAGCCGTTGATTCCGATGCGGGTGGTCACCATGTGATCTCCTCGATTCCTCGCAGCATCTGTACACGTCGGGCGAGTTCGCGTGCCGTGGCGTCGAAGACCGACGCCCGACCCGACCTCACCGGATCAGGGATCGACCAATGAATCCACGTCGCCGGTGGATCGATCTCTTCGCGTGCTTCGTCGCACACCGTGATCACCACGTCGGCGTCGACGTCGACCTCGTCGAGGTGCTTCGGAACGATGCCGTCCAAGGTGACACCCAGTCGTCCAGCCGCCGCCACCGCTCCGGGGTGAACTCGATCGGCTGGATGCGTACCGGCCGACTCGGCATCTCCTGCGCCGACCGACTTCCAGATCGCGGCCGCCAATTGACTCCTCGCCGAATTACGGGTGCAGACGAACAGAGCGCGGCGTCGTGACGTTCCCGCGACCGGCGGCAACAGACTTTCGACGGCACCAGGCATCAACTGGACGTAGCGACGACGACCGTCACCCTGCGACTTCACTCTCCTGACGAGGCCCGACTCCTCCAGGATGCGCAGGTGATGGGCCAGCAGATTCGAGTCGCAGCCCGTGAGATCGGCGAGGTCCCCGGGCGAATGATCGCCCGACGCAAGTGCATCGACGATCTTCAGCCGTGACGCGTCGCCGAGGGCGGCGAAGCGAGAGGCTCGGCGGTTCAGATCCACGACCCCGAGAATATGTCTCAACATTCATTGAGACACTTTCGACGGGGTGAACGTTCGGTGAACTCAGTGAACCCGTCGTGGTCGACCGATCCGAACACTGACCCCCGGCGAACAACGCACGTGGGGTTCACCTGCCGGCTCGGGAAGGCCGGCCGCCGTCACCAAACTCGTATCGGCGCGCTCCAGTCGGGCTGCTCGAAGCGGCCACGGCTCGTGATCGACCGGCGCATAACGAACTCCCCGGCCCGATCGCGAGTACAGACCCCACCGAGCCGTGAGGAAGTGGTCGAGTTGATCGGGTTCGATCTCTTCGCCTGGCTGCAACAGGATTTCATTCGGCTCGACCGCATGCGGCCAACGACGGCGAACTCGGGTGGTCCAGAGATCGTCACTCACTTCGTGACTGGCCCGACCCCAGCAATACGGCAAACGGTAGGTCAAACGCGCCACGACGGCAGGTAGGAAACGGTTGACGTCGAGTGAGAAGAACCACACACCCGGTCGTCCGTCCCGAATCACATAGGTGCGCACGTTGATCTCGGGGAACGAACCGAGGTAGGGCACCGACGGTCCGTGCGGCATTCCGATGTTGCGCATCGAGAAGGGAATCAACCCCACCCATGCCGACCCGTCGAACGTGTCGACGGTGAGTTGCTCGGGTAGCAACGCCTGCACCACCGAGGGCTCGTAACGCCAGTGGATGTATGCGAGATCGCGCCATTCCTGGCGCATGACCGCGAAGCGCACCGGATCCGGGCAACTTGGAGAGAAGGAGCGCGTCACGTGGTCAGGCTAGGTGGTCGACTCAGTGGGCCGACAGGTCGGCCCGGAACTGCATCTCGGCCAGACGAGATCGATCAGCATCAGACAATTCGGTCAACCGCTCGAGAGTGACCCCGTCAATTCGGGCCGTGCACGGAAATAGATGTGGGTATGCACCCACCGGCGCGCCCGTGTCACAGCCCACGTCGAAGGTCTCGCCGCTCATCGAGAACACGATCGGAACCGTTCGTTCGAGACGAGCCGATTCCTGTGGTTGTCCGTCGACCGTCAGGTAAACCATTCCACCGGCGCCGAGACCACCGTCGTAATCGAATTCGACCACGACTTCATGAGAGCCCACTGTCAATCGATCACCACTGATCACGGTGATCTGCTGCCCGAACAGGTTGTAGACGAAGTGAGGACGACCGGCCACGAGATACAGGCTCCAACCGGCCAAGTTGCCACCCTGGCAACAGATCACACCTTCGTCATCAAGTGACATCACCTCGATGGACGCGGTGATTCGATACGAACAGTTCTTCAGATTGACCACGATCGACTCGGGGATACGCACGTGCGACCGGTTGTACGTCATCCGCGTGACCCCTCCGAGAGCGGTGGGGACGATCGCATCGGGATGACGGCCGGGCATCGGGTCGCGCATCGGATAGACGTTGCATCGACGAGCCTCGGCATCGAAGACCTCGAGCAACTCGGCCAACTTCTCAGGGTGTCGATCGGCGAGGTCGACACTTTGCGAGAAGTCATTGCGGACGTCGTAGAGCTCCCACTTCTCCTGAGGGCCGTCGAATGGCATGGGGACGAAGCGGACCCACGGAGGACGACCGTGAAAACAGGACGCGATCCAGCCGTCGTGATAGATCGCTCGGTTACCGAGTATCTCGAAGTATTGGGTCGTCCGCCGACTCTGAGCACTCGCGTCATCGAATGAGTAACCCATCGACACGCCGTCGACAGGATCCTGCTCCACTCCATTGACCGACGTCGGCTGGTCGACACCTGCAGCTTCCAACAACGTCGGCCAGATATCGACCACATGGTGAAATTGGGTTCGCATACCTCCACGATCGGCGATGCGAGACGGCCAGCGAACCACCATGCCGTTGCGGGTCCCGCCAAAATGCGAGGCGACCTGCTTCATCCATTGAAACGGCGAATCGAGCGCCCAGGCCCACCCGATGTTGAAATGGTTCTCGCTGTTCGCCGTACCGAAGTCGTCCATGTGTTCACGGATCCATTCGGGATCTTCCGGTTGTCCGTTCTGGAAAGCCGGCGCGGCCCATGCGCCATGCACTGTTCCTTCAGCCGATGCTCCGTTGTCACCGGTGACATAGACGATCAGGGTGTCGTCGGCGAGCCCGAGTTGGTCGATGTGATCGACCAGTCGGCCGATGTGGTGGTCGGTGTGCGCCAAGAAGGCAGTGAAGACCTCCATGAGTCGAGACGCGACCGGTTTGTAACGATCGGGGTAGTCGTCCCACGACGGGATGCCTTCGGGGCGCGGTGTCGTTCCCGTTCCGGGTGGAATCACACCCATCTCAAGTTGACGCTCGTAGATCTCGTCGCGCAATACGTCCCACCCCGAATCGAATCGGCCGGTGAAACGATCGATCCAGTCCTTCGGTACGTGGTGAGGAGTGTGTACGGCTGGTGTCGGCAGATACACGAAGAAGGGTTTGCCGGGCGACGACGTTCGAACACGATCGATCCACTCGATCGATCGATCGACGAGATCTTCGGTGAGGTGATAATCGTCTCGCCCCAAATACGGTGCGATCGGAGTGGTCTGGTCGTACACGGGTGGTTCGTATTGCGACGACTCAGCGTTCAAGATGCCGTAGAACCGGTCGAAACCCATCCCCGTCGGCCAACGATCGAACGGCCCGGCCGGTCCCATCTCCCACGAGGGGGTGAGGTGCCACTTGCCGAAACAGCCTGTGGCATAGCCGTTCTGGCGGAGTATCTCGGCGATGGTTGCCGTCGACTTCGGAATCTGGCTGTCGTAGCCGGGGAAAGTATTGGCGTTCTCAGGGATGCCGCCCATGTGCGCGACGTGGTGATTGCGCCCGGTGAGAAGAGCCGCACGAGTGGGCGAGCACAGCGCCGTGGTGTGGAACTGGTTGTAACGAAGTCCCTCGTCGGCCAGCCGGTCACACGTCGGCGTGGGAACCGGTCCGCCGAACGTGCTGAACGACCCGAATCCCACGTCGTCGAGCATGATCACGACGATGTTCGGCGCCGAAGTCGGAGCTTTGTCGACCTTCAGCGGTGACGGTGTCGAATCGACCATCAATCGTTCGATGACACCACCGAACTTTTCCGTCGATTTGGGCAAGCTGGTCACGAGGTGCCGTTCCTTCCGGGAAGATCGAACACGTCGAGAACTCGAGCCACGTCGTTCACGTCCCCGTTGATCACGACTCCCCCGCTGTCGACCTCACCCTTCACATCGGAGGCTCCGGTGATGAGTCGAGCCCAGGTGTCGAGTGACGTCGTCATCGTCGACGTGGCGCCTCTTCCGTCGGTGACGACAGCGACACAGTTGCGGATGTGCAGCCCTGCCGACTCGGAACCGACATCGACGGCGATGTGGACGTCGAGACCGATGGCTCGCGAAGGATCGACCATCACTCGCATCAAGTCGATCGACTTCGCCACACCGAGGTTTTTGATCTGATTCTCCGACAGGCGGTGCCGACGGAATCGACTCATGTCGTAGGAACCGTCCAGATCACGCGCTTTGGTGAGGCACCAGTTCCGGATGTTGGCCGCCCTTGTTCGATAGGCGATCTGGCGGAGTACCAAAGCACCTAGTTCACGATCGTCGGTGTTGGAGTCGTGGGACCAGAGCAACCACGACGACATCTCGAGTGCCCAACGAAGATCGCCCTCGGCGAGAGCAGAAGTCACTCGAGAACGCACGACGTCACGACCGCCGAATCCTTCGATCAGTCGGTGCGCACGATCATGCGGCTCGAGTGGAAGCAACTTTCCGGGATCGTCGTCGAAGAATCCACGCAGACCGGTGTAGATCTGGCGAACGTGATGCTCGACCAGACCGTAGAACTCGGTCGTGTAATAGTCGTCGTCCGATCCAGGCGGCAGTTCGACCAAATGGGCGATCTCGTCCATCGAGTGCCCGCGATTCATGAGCCGGACCGTCTGGTCCCACATGAGTTGGATCACGTCGCGGTACCGGGTCCCACGACGCCTGATCTCGTCTCGTCCGACGAGAGCCGGACCGTGTGTGCACACCATGAACTCAGGCTCCAGAGCGAGAACTCGATCGATCCCGGGTAAGAGAACCAACGGATCGCGATACTCCTCGCCGCGAATGGCGTACACGTTGAAGATCAACGGCCAGATGATGTTCTGCACACACGTACCCAGTGCGGGAAACCAGAGTGTGACGGAGTCGTCGGAATCGGACGGGGCATGATCGACGTGTACCTCGAGACCGGCGATGGTCAGCACTTCACCGCCGCGAAAGGGATGGGTCACGGGACGGGACCCAGGTGTGGAGGGTTGGTGCTTGGGATTGCGGTAGTAGAGCCCGAGTCCGACATTGACCACGCCATCGGGGCCGTCGACCGGAAGAGTCGTGGCAAATTGCTGGGCGAGTCCCCGCACGTAGGCGGGGGCCACATGTGACGAAACGCGCGACAGATTCATGGCGATGCGCTCGTGTCCGTACACCGGCACCTCTCCGAACCGCTCGAACACCGCTGCCGTTCCGCCGATGTAATGGAAATGAGTGCAGATCACCGCTACGACGGGACGATCAGTCACCGAAGCGAGCTCGTCCAGAGCTGCACTCATCTCTTCGACGCTCTCTCCGGTGTCGACGGCGATGATTCCGTCCGGCCCTTCCACGAATGTCTGATTCGAGAGTCCGTTACCGACCAGACACCACACACCAGGCCGAATCGTGTCGAATCGACAACGAAGTCGTTCACTCTGCTCGTACACGTCGGTGTGGGCCAACTGACCGCGTGGACCTTCGGTGATCACCGACGAATCAGATACCCAGTCACCCATCACTACCCCCTGCGCAGAGTCTGCCACTCGAGCCCGTCGACCTGGCAAAGTTGAGAGGTGGCGGACCCCGGAACAAAGCACGCCGAACACGTGTATCGGCCCGACATCGACGGGTTACGTGCCATCGCCGTCGGATCGGTGGTCTTGTTCCACGCCTTTCCCTGGATGGTTCCCGGAGGCTTCGTCGGAGTCGACGTCTTCTTCGTCATCTCCGGCTTCCTCATCACCACCAACATCCTCGGTGGTCTGACGAACGACACGTTCACCATCCGGGGTTTCTACGACCGACGCGTTCGACGAATCTTCCCGGCTCTGGCCGTCGTCCTCGCATCCACGTACGCACTCGGTTGGGTGTCACTCTTCGACAAGGAGTTCGAGCAACTCGGCAAACACGTCGCTGGTGGTGCATTCTTCGTTTCGAATCTGTTCCTCTGGGCCGAAGCCGGATACTTCGACACGGCATCGGAGGTGAAGCCCCTCGTCCACCTGTGGTCACTTGGTATCGAGGAGCAGTTCTACATCGTGTGGCCTCTGCTTCTCTGGGGAATGTTCCGCTTCGGACGGCGTGTCGGTTCCAACGTCGTGGTGTCGACGATCCTTTTGCTAGTCGCGTCGTTCCTGCTCGGACTTCTCGCTCTCGATTCGGTGGGGGGTTACTACTCCCCGATCAGCCGCTTCTGGGAATTGCTGATCGGCGCCTTGCTCGCCAGTGTGGCGTTCCGCCATGGACCAGTGCACCTCCGCATCGGGGTACAACGGACTCACGCCGTCGCATCACTCGGCATGATCCTCGTGATCGTTCCGATGTTCACTCTCGACGGCAACAGTTCTTTTCCCGGATGGAACGCGCTACCCCCGACTCTCGGCGCAGCACTCCTCATCGCCAGCGGTCCCCAGTCGTGGTGGGGACGATACCTCCTATCACGCCGACTCATGATCGGCATCGGCCTCATCTCGTACCCGCTCTACCTCTGGCATTGGCCACTTCTGGTCTACGCCCGCATCATCACCAGCGACGTACCGTCGGCCGTGGTTCGCACTGGTGCCGTCGTCCTCTCGGTACTTCTCGCGTATCTCACCTATCGACTGATCGAACGACCTCTGCGCTTCCACCGACGACGACGCACCGTGGTGGCCGGACTCGTCGCCGCCGTGATGATCATCGGTGGTGTTGGTGCATTCACGTTCCAGCAGAACGGCATCAGTCAACGTCGTTTCAACGACATCAACATCGCAATCGACCCAGGCGAAGTGCGAGACATCGATCTGATCTCGTCCTTTGGCTGCGGTCTGCCTTTCGACGTCGAAGTGCTCTTCGCCGATTGCCGAACCGATGTGCGCGGTTCGGCGACGTATGCACTCATCGGAGACAGCAAGGCAACAACTCTGATCGGCGGATTCATCCGAACGTCGCGCGATGATCGTTACTGGACGATTCTCGGAGGGACACTTGGTCTGGGTTCGGCGGTGCCACTCATTTCCGACGAGCCGGCTCACGAACGCTTCCAACCATTGATCGTTCCGGCCGTCGACACCGTGATCGCCGATCCGCGTATCGATGTGGTCGTGCTACAAGGTGCAGTCCGAGCCATGTTCGAGTATCCCGTCGAGACAGAGTTCACGTGGCTACCCGACAGCCCGCTCTACGACAAGGTGGAGTCGGCACTTCGAGAAACCGTTCGACGTCTCACCGACGGTGGCAAGAAGGTCGTTCTTCTTGTCGACAATCCGGCGCTTGCGGCTCCCGAAGACTGCTCGGAACGTCGTTCCACCATCGGATTCCTCAACGCGCTTCTGGTGACCGACAATCCAACGTGTTCGACCACCCGCACTCAGTTTCTGAGTGACACCGAGAAGTATCGCTCGATGCTCGATCGAATTGCTTCAGACGTCGGAGCGTCCGTGTCGGTGTTCGATGCCACCGACGTGTTCTGTGACGACATATGCGATCACATCGTGAACGGTGTGCGCCTCTACAGCTATACCGACCACCCATCGGACGACGCCGCCGATCTGGTCGGTCGAGGTCTCAACGACTATCTGTCGACACTCTGATCACGAAAACGTGATCGGGATCAAGAACTCGTGCTCGGCCTTGATGGCACCGCTGGCCGGGTACACGGCGATGGCCGTGATGCCTTCACCTTCGGGCTTCTTCACCGGAATCTCGACCGAGAAGTTGCCTTCCGGGTCGAGAACGAAGACGTTGGGAAGGAGTCCGTCCGGGTCGAGCACGTCACGTGAATCGGCTGGCATGGCCCACATCTGATTCATGGCGTCGGTCCGACGAGTCGACGCGCCGGCACCAGTGGATGGCTGCCACTCCTCATCGAAGGTACCGACGACGATGTATACACCGGTCGGAAGTCCATCGAGAGGTGGACGGTTTCCTAAAGCGAGGTCGGTGAAGCCCGAACCGATGACGGTCACCACTGTTTCGGCATCGGACGGGAAGTCGGTGACTCCGCCAACGATCTCGACCGACGGTCCAGCCGGAGCCGCAGTCGTCGTGGTCTCGGCGATGGTGGTCGTTGGAGCCTCGGTCACAGGCGGTTCGGTCGTGATTTCCGCAGCGGTGTCGGCCACCGACGTTCCGGCGGAATCGTCGGACCCTCCACACGATGCAACGAGGATGAGAGAAGCGACGACGGCCGACGCACGACGCACGACTCGTTTCATGGAGAGACCTCCGCTTTAGGGGCCGGTCGGGGGATTCCGACGAGGACGGATCTCCAGTGAACCACTGACCGGATCGGCTTTCACAGTCAGCGGATAGTCATAGACGTCACTCAACAGCTCCGACGACAGGATCTGATCGGGTCGACCGTCGGCCACCACTCGGCCGTCGTTCATCACGATCAGACGGTCGGCAATGGCGGCCGCCGCCTCCAAGTCGTGCACCACGATGATGACGAGAGCCCCGTCCTTCGCTTTGGCTCGGAGGAGGTCGAACACCATCTCCTGGTGCTTGATGTCGAGTGATGCGGTTGGTTCGTCGAGCAGCACGATGGAGGTGTCCTGGGCGAGAACTCGAGCCAGAGCCACTCGGGCGGCTTCACCTCCCGACAAGGTGGTGATACGACGGCGCGCCAAGTGAGAAACGTCGGTGGCCGCCATCGACTCGGCCACGATCCGCTGATCAGTTGCCGCACTCGACTGCGCCGACCAGGGGAAGCGTCCCATGGTGACGACCTCGGCGACCGAGAACGGGAAGGCGACAGTGTTCGATTGCGAAAGAACCGCACGACGGCGCGCCAACTCCAACGGCTCCACCGATCCCAGGCTCGCCCCGTCGAGATCGACCGACCCGTCGGCTGGTTCGAGGTCACCCGCGAGCAGCGCCAGGAGACTCGACTTGCCAGCGCCGTTCGGACCCACGATGGCCACGAGTTGTCCCGCCTCGAATTCGACGTGGACATCACAGCACAAGACGGTTCCATCGCGTTCGAGCGACGCGCCACGAGCACGAAGTTTGCTCACGCCCACCCTCCGTGCCGGGTGCGCAGACGGCGCAACTGCCAAATGAAGACCGGGGCGCCCAGGATCGACGTGAGGACTCCGAGTGGAAGCTCGGCCGGTTCGACGATGTTTCGAGCCAGGAGATCAGCCAGAGCCACCACGACCGAACCGAACAGAACCGACAACGGCAGAAGATTCTTGTGAGTGGGGCCCACGAACAAGCGGACCACGTGCGGAACCAAGAGACCGACGAAGAGAACGATGCCCGAGACCGCCACTGCCGAAGCGGCAAGAATCGCCACCACCACGAGCACGCGAATGCGTGCTTTCTCGACATCGACGCCCACATGACGGGCCGCTCGGTCACCGAGTGACAACAAGTCGAGTGTGCGACGGAGCGAAAACGCACCGATCATGCCGAGCGCCGCCGCTGGAGCCACGATCCACACTTTCTCCCACGTGGACTGGGCGAGAGAACCGAGAGTCCACGAGGTGAGCGAACGCAACGACGCGTCATCGGCCACATAGGCGAGAAGTCCGATGATCGCACCAGCCAGCGCGTTGAGTGCCACACCCATGAGGATGAGAGTGATGGTCTCGGTTCGACCATCGTGGCGAGCTGTGGCGTACACGATGGCCACAGCAGCCAGACCGCCGAGAAACGCCGCAACCGGAAGAGTCCAGATCCCGAAAGGAGCAAAGCCGGTCACGATCTGCAACGCCGCACCCGCCATAGCTCCTGACGACACACCGACGATGCCCGGTTCGGACAACGGGTTGGCGAACGCCCCCTGCATCACAGCACCAGCGGTCGCCAAGCATGCACCGACAAGGATTCCGAGAACGATGCGCGGAAGGCGGATGAACCAGACCAGCTCGTCAGCGATCGGGTCACTCGGATCGCCCGACATGACCCCAATTCGACGGAGCACCGCTCCGAACACGTCTCCAACCGAGACGTGATACGCCCCGATGGCCGCCGAGAGCAGGACCGTGGCCAACAACATGACCACGAGGACCAACGCGACCATGCGTGGGTCGAACGTCGCCACGTGATCGCGCCGTCGGCTCATGCCGGAACCTTTTCCATCTGCACGATCATTTCTGCTCGGAGCCCGGCCACCAAGTCCGGCGTGCGCGGCCCGAAACTGAAGAGGAGGCCGTCTTCAGCCGTCATCACCCGACGAGCCTTACCGGCTGGTGTCTGCTGCACACCCACGAGTTCGAGGAGACCGTCGAAGCCGTCGACCGACGCAAGGCCGGTCGTGGTGACGAGCAAGATGTCGGGCGCCGCCTCGACCAAGGCCTCAGGTGTGAGAGGAGTGAACGGCAGGTCGAGTCCGATGGCCGTTCCCGCATCGATCCCACCGGCCGCTTCGATGATCGAGTCGGGGCCGGACCCCGGTCCTCCCAGCAAGTAGACGCCAGCTGGTCCGCGTACGTAGAGGAACGCAACCCGGGGAGGTGTGAAGGTCGAGGTTTCGGCGCGAACACGCTCGAGTTCGCTGTCGATGAGTGCCCCAAGTCGGGCAGCCCGCTCAGGCGCACCGAGGATGGCGGCGACCTTTTCGAGTCGGGGAACGATCTCGTCGACACCTGTGGCTTTGTCGACCACTTCGACTCGAACTCCCGTCGACCGCACCTGATCGAGAGCTTCATCGGGTCCGGTGTCTTCGTCGACGATCACGAGTGTCGGTCGCACGGCGAGCAGAGCCTCGACGTTGACGTCGTGGGTGGTGGTGACGATCGGTCGGTCGGATGCTTCGGCGAGAGTGCTCCCGAGATCCCGCCCCACGACCAGATCTCCGAAACCCAATGCGAAGACCGCCTCAGTGAGGCCAGCTGTCATGGTGACGATGCGTTCACCATCGGTGGTGCGATCGGAACTCGACGAGCACGAAGCGACCGAGACGAGCGACGCCGCGATCAGGATGTGCCGAAGCGATCTCGTCACCTTCATCGTGGAGTCGACTTCGAACGACGACGCACGGCGATCACTACGGTGGCCACCACTGCTGCTGCGGCCACGATCACGACAATTGCTCCCGGTCCCCCATCGCTGCCGCCACTGGCTACGTCGGCCAGATCGGCCACACCATCGGCGACAGTGATCTCCGGAGCGGTCTCGGCTGGTGCCGTGGATTCGGAGGAAACTTCAGTCGTGGTCGTGGGAGCGGTTCCGGTGAACGTCACCGGAATGATCAGATCCT
>Ga0136656_1000717_pt1 | contig 11648 bp, 9 predicted proteins | sample CPBDNA_9_FD_94862 | JGI IMG/M metagenome (GOLD analysis project Ga0136656, IMG submission 94862) | Freshwater to marine salinity gradient microbial communities from Chesapeake Bay, USA - CPBay_Sum_15_0.8_DNA (version 2) | ecosystem: Environmental > Aquatic > Marine > Coastal | place: USA...
CCATCTTTCATTTTCGTTTACTCCTTCTCCAATTGTATAGCTATCACCTAATGCTAGAAAACTTAATTTTGAGGTATTTGAGTTAACTTTATCAATTTCATTTAATTCAAAGTTATCATTCTCAATATTACTGTACTCTACATCGTTTTCTAAACTATTTTGGGGATTACAGGATATTGTCAACAAAAAAATAAAAATTAATGTATTTTTTAAGAATATGTTCATTTATAATTTTATTGAATATAAATTTAGTAATTATCATACTTAAGAGTATCAATTGCAATATTATAATCAGGTGAGTTAAATATGTAGCTTCCAGCAACTAATACATCTGCCCCATTAGATTTAAGATCTTGAAAATTCTCAATGTTTACACCTCCGTCTATTTCTATTAATGCATTTGATCCAGATGAAATAATCAACTGTTTTAATTCTTTAAGTCTTTCATGTGTAGATTCAATAAATTTTTGACCAGCAAACCCAGGATTAACCCCCATTAAGCAAACTAAATCAACTTTTTTGATGTATTCTCTTAAATCAGATATAGGAGTTTCAGGATTTATAGCAATTCCAGCCTTTAGTGAAGATTTTTGAATCTTATTAATGATTTGATTTAAATTATTCGAAGCCTCTATGTGCACTGTAATTATGTTAGATCCAATATTTATAAATTCAGTTATATACTTTTCAGGCTCTACTATCATGAGATGAACATCTAGAGGCTTTTTAGTTAGTTTTCTTATCGTCTTTACAATTGGCATACCGAAAGATATATTTGGAACAAATAATCCATCCATAACATCTAAATGAAACCAATCAGCCTTACTTCTATCGATTTTTGAGCACTCTAGAGATAAATTAGCAAAATTTGCTGCAAGAATAGAGGGAGATACTTTAACGGACATAATAGCCAATATAAAGTTTTAAACAATAATGTAGAATATCACAGGAAAAAAGATATAAACAAGATAGCCCAGTTATCCAAGATAAGTTTTCAATATCTTACTCCTAGAGGTATGTTTTAACCTTCTTATGGCTTTTTCTTTTATTTGCCTAACTCTTTCCCTCGTCAAATCAAATGTTTCACCTATTTCTTCTAAAGTCATAGCATGTTGGTTACCAAGACCAAAATATAGTCTAACAACATCTGCTTCTCTTGGGGTTAATGTATCAAGAGCTCTTTCAATTTCTGTTCTAAGTGACTCATGAAGGAGTTGTCTATCAGGGTTTGGTGACTCTCCGCTATTTAATACATCATATAAGTTAGAGTCTTCACCTTCAACCAAAGGTGCGTCCATTGATACGTGTCTACCAGAATTTTTTAGAGATTCTTTTACATCATTAACAGTCATATCAAGTTCTTTAGCAATTTCTTCTGCCGAGGGAGCTCTTTCATGAGCTTGCTCCAGAAACGCATAAGTTTTATTTATTTTATTAATTGAGCCAATCTTATTCAATGGTAATCTAACAATTCTTGATTGTTCAGCTAAAGCTTGAAGAATTGATTGTCTAATCCACCAAACAGCATATGAAATAAATTTAAAACCTCTAGTTTCATCAAATCTTTGTGCGGCCTTAATTAGTCCAAGATTGCCTTCATTAATAAGATCAGGAAGTGTTAATCCTTGATTTTGGTATTGCTTAGCTACAGATACAACAAACCTCAAATTGGCTTTAGTAAGTTTTTCTAGTGCAAATTGATCTCCAGCTTTAATCCTTTGAGCTAATTCTACTTCTTCTTCTGCAGTAATAAGGTCAACCTTACCAATCTCTTGAAGATATTTATCTAGAGAAGCAGTTTCCCTGTTAGTTACCTGTTTTGTTATTTTTAATTGTCTCATAGACTAATTAATACCACAAAAATTGTTCCAAATTGAAAAATTTAAGACTTTTTTTCAAGTAAAACTTTTCTGGAGATTTTAGATTTTTTTGTTCTAGGATCAATTCCCATATATTTTATTTCAATTTGGTCACCAATATTTAGATAATCGGTTACATTATTAACTCTTTCCAAAGCAATTTCAGATACATGTAAGAGTGCTTCTTTACCAGGAACAAACTCAACTACTGCACCAAAATCAAGAATTTTTATTACTTTAACATTGTATACTTCATTTATTACAGGCTCAAAAACTAGATTTTTAATTCTGTCAATAGCATAGTTTATCTTTTCTTGATCAACACCTAAAATCTCAATAACACCAATTTCATCTTTCTCATTTATTACAATTGTAGTTTCAGTATCTTTTTGAAGCTCTTGAATATTTTTACCTCCTGGACCTATAACCAATCCAATAAAGTCCTTACTTATTTCAATATTAACCATTTTAGGTGCATGAGCTTTAACAGAATCATTTGGATTACTTATTGTTTCATCTAACTTGTTTAAAATATCTAATCTTCCATTTTTAGCTTGACCAAGTGCTTCAATTAATATCTCGTATTTTAATCCTTTAATTTTAATATCCATTTGACATGCAGTAATTCCATCTTTAGTTCCTGTTACCTTAAAATCCATGTCTCCAAGATGATCTTCATCTCCTAAAATATCTGATAATACAGCATATTTATCACCCTCAGTTATTAAACCCATTGCTATACCTGAAACATTGCTTTTAATATTAATTCCAGCATCCATCAATGCAAGAGATCCAGCGCAAACTGATGCCATAGAGGAGGATCCATTAGATTCTAAAATTTCAGATACAATTCTGACCGTGTATGGACAATCAGCTGGCATAACCTTTTTAAGAGCCCTTTGAGCAAGATTTCCATGACCAACTTCTCTTCTCGAAGTTCCTCTTAATGGTCTTGCCTCTCCAGTTGAAAATGGAGGAAAATTATAATGTAAATAAAAGGTCTCTTCAGATTGATCAGTTGGCATATCTATTACGTTTGCTTCTCTGCTAGTTCCTAGAGTAACTGAAGCAAGAGCTTGAGTTTCTCCTCTTGTGAAGATCGCAGATCCATGAGTAGATGGTAAATAATCGATTTCAGTCCAAATATTTCTAATGTTATCGGGTTTTCTTCCATCAAGTCTAATACCTTCATTAAGAACCAAATCCCTAACTGCCTTTTTTTGTGATTTACTAAAGTAATTTAGAATAAGATCTTTCTTTTCTTCAAATATTTCTTCATCATATGATTCAACCAGTTCTTGCTTTACATTTGAAAAAAGTTCACTTCTTTCATTTTTTGGAAGCCCCCTTTTTGCTATATCATAACATTTTTGATAAGTTTTTTCAATAATTTGATTTTCTAGTTCTAAGTCTTCCTCTTTAGAATCATATTCTCTTTTATCAGAACTTACTCCAACAAGCTCAATAAGCTCTTTTTGAGCTTTTATTTGAGCTTTTATTTCTTCATGAGCAAATCTTATAGCTTCTGTCATTTCCTCTTCAGAAATCTCATTAAATTCTCCTTCAACCATCACTACTGAATCTTCACTAGCACCAACCATCATATCTATATCAGAATCTTGAAGTTGAGCTTTAGAAGGATTTACAATAAAATTTTCGTTAATTCTTGCTACTCTAACTTCAGAAATAGGACCATCAAATGGAATATCAGACAATGATAATGCAGCAGAAGCAGCTAATCCTACTAACGCATCTGGCATTACGTCTTCATCGTGAGACATTAATTGTATCATAACCTGAGTTTCATTAAAATAATCCTTCGGAAATAAGGGTCTTAGAACTCTATCAACAATTCTCATTGTAAGTATCTCCTCATTACTAGGTCTAGCTTCTCTTTTGAAAAAACCACCTGGAAATCTACCAGCAGAGGCAAATTTTTCTCTGTAATCTACTGTTAAGGGCAGAAAATCTAATGTTGACTCACCATAATTGGAAACTACAGTTGATAGAAGCATGCATTTACCCATTTTTACTACTACTGAACCATGTGCTTGCTTTGCAAGGATACCTGTTTCAATGATAATCTCTCGTCCATCATTTAAAACAATTTTTTTTGATAGGGGTTTTGGATTCATAATCTAGTTTAGTTTAAATTAACTGTTGTGTGAAGATTTAGACAACCAAACTAAATTTTATTTTCTAATACCAAGCTTTTTAATTATATCACGGTATCTTTCGATATCTATTTTCCTTAAGTACTTAAGTAAATTTCTTCTTCTACCAACCATTTTAACCAAAGATTTCTCTGTATTGAAATCTTTTGCATTACTTTTAAGATGATTAGAAAGATGCTCAATTCTCTTTGAGAAAAGTGCAACTTGACTTTCAGTAGAACCGGTATCTTTTTTACTTTTACCAAATTCTTTAAAAATATCTTCTTTCTTAAGTACTGTCATTCAATTGTTTTTGAGCGGCAAATATAATAGTTTAAATTTAAATAAGTAAATTATTTATTCATATTTACGTATTGGATAATTCTGGATTAAATCAATGTATAGGTTAACTTTCTTTTTTAAATCTTTCCTGTGAATAATAAAATCTAAAAATCCCTTTTCTAATAAAAATTCACTTTTTTGAAATCCGTCAGGCAATTCCTGGCCAGTGGTATCTTTAACAACCCTTGGCCCTGCAAAAGCAACAAGTGCATTAGGTTCTGCAATATTAATATCTCCCAACATTGCAAAAGAAGCAGTAGTTCCGCCAGTAGTTGGATCGGTACACAAAGAAATATATGGTAATTTTGCTTCTGATAAATCATTAAGTCTTGCAGATGTTTTAGCCATTTGCATTAGTGAAGTAGCAGACTCCATCATTCTAGCTCCACCAGATTTTGAAATAATAAGAAGAGGACATTTGTATTTAATTGCATAACCTATTGCAAGGGATATTTTTTCTCCAACAACTGACCCCATTGATCCTCCTATAAATTTAAAGTCCATACAGGCAATTACAAGATTTTTTCCATATGATTTTCCATAACCAATTCTAATAGCTTCATTAAGCTTAGTCTTGCTTTGAGCCTCTATTAATCTGTCAGAGTATTTTTTTTGATCCTTAAATTTTAAAAAATCAATTGAAGTCATCTGAGCATTAAATTCTTTAAATTTATTATCAAAAAGTATTTCAAAGTATTCCTTGCTTCCAATATGAACATGGTAATCATCTTCAGGACTAACATACATATTTTCACTTAGTTCCTTTGTCTCAATAATTTTACCACTAGGAGTTTTATACCAAAGACCAGCAGGTATATCTTTTTTTTCTTCGGTTTTTGTACTAATATTTTTGTTTGTTCTTTTGAACCAACTCATACTATTAGGTTTTAATCTAAGGTATTGATATTATTTAAATCTTCAAAGGCTTTAATAAGTCTTGTTTTAAAAGTCTCTTCCCCTTTTCTAAGCCATACTCTAGGATCATAATATTTCTTATTTGGTATGTCATCACCATCTGGATTACCTATTTGATTCATTAAATATTCAGACTTTCCAAGCATATAATCTCTAATTCCTTCGGTAAATGCAAATTGAAGGTCTGTATCAATATTCATTTTAATGACACCATAATCTATAGCTTCTCTTATTTCCTCAACAGATGAACCTGAACCTCCGTGGAATACAAAATCAAGAGAATTAGATGATAAGTTGAATTTTTCTGAAACAAACTCCTGTGAATTCTTTAATATTTTAGGAGTTAATTTCACATTTCCTGGTTTATACACTCCATGAACATTACCAAATGCTGCAGCAATCATAAAATTATCACTAATTGACTTCAGCTCTGAATATGCGTAAGCAACTTCTTCTGGTTGAGTGTAAAGTTTAGATGAGTCAATATCAGTATTATCAACACCATCTTCTTCTCCTCCTGTTACACCTAATTCTATCTCAAGTGTCATCTCTAAATCAGTTAGCTTCTTAAGATATTCTTTACATGTTCCTATGTTATCCTCCAATGATTCTTCAGATAAATCAATCATGTGTGATGAAAATAACGGATAGCCATTTTTTTTGTAAAATACTTTACCATAATCAAGCAGTCCATCTACCCATGGTAATATACTTCTTGAGCAGTGATCGGTATGAATTATGACTTTCGAGTGATAGTTATCAATCACTTTATGAATATGGTATGCACCAGCTATAGAACCAGCAATAGAAGCTTTGAAGTTATTGTTTGACATTCCTTTACCAGCTATAAATTGAGAGCCACCATTGGAAAACTGAATAATAACTGGACTATTTAACTCTGAAGCAGTTTCTAGAACAGAATTAATAGTATTATTTCCAGATACGTTAATTGCAGGTAAAGCAAACTTTTTTTCTTTTGCTAGATTAAATAATTTTTGGTTTTCCTTTCCGTAGATAAAGTTATTTTTCAAAACAATTTTTTTGTTAATTTTTGTCAAAAGTATTAAACTTATTCCTAAAATGGGTAATTAATTCCAATATTAAAAACTGCTTTTCTTAGAGTAATATCATTAAACCATCTCTCACTTTTTTCTCTTACGGGATTGTATGTTTTAAATCCAGTGTCAAGTCTTAAAACAAAGAAATTCAAGTCATATCTAAGTCCAAATCCTGAACCAATTGCAAGCTCTCCCAAATCTGAAAAACTATCAAATGTCATTGAACTATCATCTACATTATCATTTAGGTTCCAAATATTTCCAACATCAACAAAAAAGGCACCATTCAACTTACCATTGATTTTACTTCTATACTCTAGGTTAAATGCAATTTTAAAATTTGCCTCATTAAAGTCATTTATATTATTACTGCTTCCAGGTCCTAATTTATATGCTTTCCATGCCCTATTATCATTAGATCCTCCAGCATAATATGACCTCGTAAAAGGAATGTAATTAGAATTTCCATATGGTATAGCTATTCCAGAAAATACTCTGATTGCAATTATATCACCTTTATTCAAAAGTAAGTGTTTAATGTAATTTATCTCTGCTTTTGTGTATTGTGACGGCAAAATATTTGATATCTCAACTTTACCATTAGAGTTAAGATTATTGCCTCTTAATAACTCATTAAAGATATTTCCAACCATTTCCAATTTAATTCTAAGTTGGGAGAAGTCTTCATCTAAAAAGTTTTCCTGTGTGTTTCTGTTAATGGTTATTGAGGAACCAATTATTAAATTATTTTCAGTTAATCGTTCCTTTCTTTCTAGAATAGAATTAACATCTTTATAAAATACATTATTTGGATTTAACGAAGTCTGATTATTTAATACTTGATTAATAAATAAATCAGATCCTCTTGGAATTGTCAAATCTCCATTATTGTCAACCAAGGATCTGTCAATATTATAAAGTGAAGAAATATAATTTAGCTTATCATATGAATTTCTATATACATTGAAATAATTAGAAATATTCTGATTATTTACATATTCAAAATCTAAAAGTTTAAAATTTATTTTTGATAAAAGTGAAGGATTCCAATTTACTTCATAAATACCACTATAATATTGTTTGTCCAAACCAATATTTTTTTGAACTGTTGATCCAAGAATTATATTAGTTGATGGATTCATATTTTTTTTAATAATCTTATTTGTATTTAAAGGGAGAACTGCTCTTGGTATCCTTAGGTTAATATTTCCTCCTAATTCAAATAGATTAAAAAAAGAATCATCTGGAATTCCTATGTCTCTTGATGCTCCAATTGAATTTTTTAAATTAATTGATAAATTTTCTACTCCTCTAAAAATATTCCTAATATTAAGATTTGTTCCAAATGAGATCCCAAAGTCTTCAATATTTGAATGAGTAAAGTCTAGATCAAATCCTAGACTAAATCTGTTTCTTGGTAAGAGATATATTGAAGATACCAATGAATCATTTTTCTCTTCCATAATAATTCTTGGATATTTAAAATTTCCCAGATTAGAGAAATATCTTGATGTCAAAATTTTATTCTCCTCGCTGTAAATATCCCCCTTTTTAAAAAAGATAGGTTCAGTTATTGACTTTGGAGAATATTTTAAATTACCCTTAGAGAAAATATTTACACCATTGTAATTTATTGAATCAGTATATGACTCAATGTTTGATAGTTCATCTAAAGATTCTATATATAAATTAATTTGATCAATCCTTTTAATTTTATAACTCTCAGACATATTGGGATTAGATATATTAATTATAATTGGTATTTTCTTTACAACACCAGTACTGTCAATTAATACGTTGTAGCTAATACTTCTTTGTTGAAAGTTATAAATACCATTATTTTTAAATAAAGAGAAAATTCTATCTCTCTCTAATAGAAGTTTATTAATTGAGAAATACTCTCCTTTATTTAAAATACTATTTCTAATATTTGCTTTGTATAAATAATCTAGATCTTTAGACTGAATATTCACTGTAATGGAATCTAGTAAATATCTGTCATTAGTCTTTACTCTATATTTAACTTTTGCTTGGTTATTATCAATAGTGGTATTATAGCTTATTTCTGAATCAAAGTATCCAATGTTATTATAAAATTGTTTAAGTCTCCTAATATTGTCATTATAGTTAATATCTGAGAGTGTTACAGGTTCTTGACCAAGTTCTTTTAAAAAATTATTAAATGACTTGTTATAGCGCTTAAGTTGAGCAATCTGTTTTTGGGAAATAAGTTTATTTAAACGACTTTCTCTATTATTTTTTTTTAGCCATTCATCAAATTTTTCATCTGGGTTTTTACTTGCAAGATTATTTATTGCAAGACCCAGAGGGTATCCTATAAATTTGTTAATAGGAGATGGTTGAATAAGAAGACTAACAGGGTCTTTCCTTACTATGCTATCGTTTACTTCAAAGAGATTCTCAACAAGGATAGGATCTTCAAAATTTTCATAGATCTTAGTGCTACAGCTAGTTATAAAAATATAAATAACAATTACAGAAAGATTTAATGAGCTTTTAGTAAGATGCAAATCTATTTTTTCTACTAAATTACGTTTTTTAGATCAATAATTTTTTTGTCTTAATACTTCAAAAATTACTAAAGATTAATATTATAATTATTATTAAAAAAAAAGAGGCTTATTAAATAAACCTCTTTTTAAATTTCAAATCTTATTTGTTAATTAAAAGCAAATACTCATCCCAGATAGAGGCTTTACAGTTCTTATGTCTGCACTAGTTCCATTAGGATAATTACCGTAAGTAACAACTGATTGAGTTTTACCATTTGTATTAGTAAAACTAATGCTAAATCCAACTTCATCATCATAGAATCCAGACTCATATGCCCAAGTCATTTTTTTAGCACCTTCAGGTACTTCAAATGTCCATACATAAGAATCTCCATCGACAAAATCGTTTCCAGTATTAGCTAGAGTACTATTCCATCCACTTTCTGGCACATATGATCCGAAGCGGTAAAGCTTACCATCAACAGTCACAGTTAATGATTCTCCTGTTGTCCATCCATCACCATAGGAGTCTGTAGCAGATATAGTGTAAGTTCCTGCTTGAGCATCAACTTCACCTGCAGGTAATTCACATCCAATAATAAGAGGATAGAGGAAAGGTGATTGAAAGTAAACTCCTGTCATTGAACCAGTCACAGAAGATCTAGAAAAAGATCTACCATCAGTTAGGTTTAACACAAATCTTACATTAACAATATCACCACCACCAAAAGTAGTTTTACCCATAAAAGCTAAAGCATCAGATAATGAAAGTGAAACCTCAAATCTAGGTAAACCTACATCTCCAATATACATATCAGCTTTATTTATAGTTTTATATAATTTCTCTTGTGTTGAAGCCTGTCCTGAGAATGATCCATTGTATGAAATATACATTTCAACATTATCAGTTAAACCTCCCTCTTCCGAATCATGAGTTTCTAATACCCATTTTTTTATTGAAGTTACAGGACTAGATGCTTGATATTCTCCTATTTCAGAGATACTTCTTAAAGCAGCTCCTTGAGTATACTCATTTAACATGTAGTCAGTCAACATCTCATAGCCACCATATTCATCAGAGGAAAATTCTTTTGAACAAGAAACTATAAGAGTAATTAAACTAAGATATATAAATAATTTTTTCATGATAATTTAATTTAGTCGACCGTTGGTCCGTTAGTATTCCAAAATACTCTTGATGTTAAATCAGATTTCTGAGTTACATTAGAGTTGTTTGCTGCATAGTTCTGAGGATACCACATCGACAAAGGAAATGGTCCTGGGTTTGGTTCAACCATAGGTTGAAGATTTTTAGGATATCCATTTCTTCTGTAAGAATTGTAAGCATCAGTTCCGTTACCTCTTTGAGTCTTAAAGAATTCTTCAGCCCAAAGTTCAAGCTTTGCATCCAAAGAACTTGCAAATGTCCAGTCTACAGAAAAAGCTGCAATATATGCATCAATAAGTGACTGATCCATTGTAGGAGCTCCAGATATATCATCAACTTTATTCAAATTAGCTTTAATACCTTCTAAAGTTGAAGTAGTGGGGTCATTACCTGTCATAACTGCTACTTCTGCATCTAAGAAATGCATAAGAGAAGCAGACACTACTGGAGTTATACCAGCACCACCTAGACCGTCACTGTTTCCAAGTGACTTGAAGCTAGAATCATCATAAGCACCACCTGCTGGGTAAACACCAATTAGGGTCCTTTTAAAATTATCTGGTGGAATACCTTCGTAATTTCCATGATCTCTTCCCCAGTATCCTTCAGGTAGACTACAATATAGTCCATATGCAATTAGGTGAGGTTCAATATAAAATCCTGGAAATGAACATTCTAGACTAATTGCATCTACTGGACCGTCTTTTCCAGGGGTTACAGGTACTTGTCTATAAAAGAAATAATTAATTCTAGGATCTCTCATACCATTTCTACCTTGCATCATAAGATTCATCAACCAATTAGATTGATAATCACCTCCACCAGTGCTTGTGTAGTTATATGTATATATAGGATGTCTAGTATCAGGATTTACTTCGTTATTACCCCAAGTAAACTCAAAATCTTCTGAGTTATTTTTGATGTAGTTAGTTATCGAATTGTAAGATGCATAATCACCTAAGTTAATATATGCTCTTTTCTTTATACTATTTGCTGCTTTAATCCAAGCAGCAGCATCTCCATCATAATACATATCGTATTGTGGAGGAACACCGCCTGCATTAAAATTTGCAATGGCATCATCTAATAGCCCAAGTGCAGCATCATAAACTGAAGCGCCTGAATCTGGAGCTGGATTTAAGTTATCAGAACCTTTTAATGCTTCACTATATGGTATATCACCGAAGTAATCTACTAAAGTCATTAAAATATATGCCTGCATAACTTGTCCCATAGCAATATAATATGTTAAACCATTTTCTTCTGCAATAGTATTCATTACTCTAATATCCTCCATCATAGTTTGGTAAGCGAGTGACCATGCACCAGAAAATGAATTTGGAGAATAATTATCTCTATAGAACCTATCACCACCCAGGTAGGCAACTCTAGTAAATCTTGCACCTGTATCACCCATACCGTCAACAAAGTAAGCAAAATCCTCTTGAATATTGTTGATGAATAAATCAGCACTTGCTTGCTCTGGACTTAATGCATTTGGATTAGAAGTTAAGTCTAACTCAGTTGTTTCACATGCGCTTAGAACTAGTAAACTAGTTAAAGTTAAAATTGAAAGTTTGTTAAAAGTTTTCATAATATTTTAATTTATTTGATTAACGATTAAAAAGTTAATTTTAAAC
>Ga0136656_1000719_pt1 | contig 11639 bp, 9 predicted proteins | sample CPBDNA_9_FD_94862 | JGI IMG/M metagenome (GOLD analysis project Ga0136656, IMG submission 94862) | Freshwater to marine salinity gradient microbial communities from Chesapeake Bay, USA - CPBay_Sum_15_0.8_DNA (version 2) | ecosystem: Environmental > Aquatic > Marine > Coastal | place: USA...
AGGGGGCGTGAATTTAGTGCCGAGGGAGAAAGGGAGCGACTGCGTGGTTTAAAAGAGGACTACCTTGGCTACATAGGAGACACTGAACGAAACCAAAATATTTCTCCAGAGCGTAAGCAAGAAATCATTTCCGCTTATCAGAATACAATAGCAACCTTTGATGCCGAGATAGGGTTTAGCGATGAGCAGCTAACCCAGAGGTTTAAAGAGCAGTTCGAAGACAAGAAGAAACAAGATCTTGGTACATTGGCTCAAGAGCTTGATTCTCTAAAAGGGACAGGGGAGCTTAGTGATGAAACAATAGCTCAGCTAGAAAATAATGTTAATGATGCTGCTAACGCTGTATTGGAAAGCAACCCAGGCTTAGTAGATCTTGCTGATTATGCAGTCAGGAGGCAGTTTGAGACTGGGGAAGAACTTAAACGGGCTGCTGCTGAAAACGAATTTGCGACAATATCCCACCTAGCTCCAGAGCTAGTTGAGATGTATCGAAGTGTAGATCCCGCTTCTACCAGTCTAGCTGATCTTGCTTCTCAAAGAGCTGAGCAACTATCAACGGCAACTCCATCGGAGGCCAAGACAAACCTGTCTCAGTTGGCAGAAAAAGTGGGGGCCAGAGCCCCCGGTGGTCCTCTTGGCCAGCAAGTGCAGACTGGAGCTGCTGAACTCATGGGCCGAGAGGCTATGGGTCAAACCCAAGAACAGCAAACTGTTGCTAGTCAGATTCAAAATCTGTTGCAGGGTCCACAGGCTGGGGCTGCGGAACAGGCTTTGTTGCGAGCGGCTGGTCAAGCTCCTTCGGCTGAGGCTCAAGCTCTTGGTCAATTTGGGCAACAAGCAATGCAAGCTGGCCCTCGCGGTCCCTCTGATGTGGAGCAGGCTTTGCAGCAGCAAACCTTGCGTCAGCTTGGTTTCCAAGCTGCTGGCCCATCTGTAGAAGAACAAGCTATACAGGAACAAATTTTGGGACTGGCTAGGAGTGCTGGAACGCTCACGCCAGAGCAGGAGCGTAGAGTGGCTCAGGAGGCTTTGGCTCTCAGTGCGAGGCAGGGTAGGGAGATGGACATCTCCGCTGCTGCTGGCATTGCAGGACGCACCTCAGAGGCTAGGAGGCAGGATCAGGTTAGCGACCTTATGGCTGCACAGCAGCTTCTTGGTCAACAGCAAGCAATGCAACAGGCTCGTACAGCCGAGGAGTTGCAACGCATGGGAATGGGTGGCCAGATGGCTGGAAGCACTGAGGCAATGGCTCAGCAACGCTTGGCTGAGCAGAGGGCCATGCAGCAAATGGGTATTGGGGCAACCGGCACCGCTGCCCAGCTACAAGCTCAACAGGCTGGTCTTAGTCAGGAGGCTCTCCGTGGGGCTGGTTCTTTGGAGCAGGCTCGCATGGCTCAGCAGTTGCAAGGAACCGGACTGGCCCAAGACATTGCTCAAGCTGGCTTTGCTACGCAAATGGCAGGAAGGGAACAGCAGCTTCGGGAGTTTGGTCTTGGAGCACAAGAGGCGGCTCGTCTCGCTCAGCAGCAAGCGCAGCAGCAAGCTGCATTGGCTTCCCTGTATGGACAGCAAGCTGGCATGGAACAGCAGCAATTTGCTCAACAGCAAGCGTTGTCAGCACAGGACGACAGACGTCTTCAGCAGGCATTTGGAATGCAGAGGGCTATGGCTCCAGAAATTGGAGCGTTCTTTGGTCGCCCTGCTTCTCAAGCTGCGGGATTGCAAGTTCTTGGTATGGGTCAGCAACAAGCAATGTACGGCACTACGCCACAGGCAACTGATCCAATGCTAGGCGTCAACCTAGCCCTACAGCAGCAAGCTAATCAGACAGCTCTGAATACTGGGGCAATGGCTGGAACGGCTCAGACTAGAGCTGGCTTATTTAGCGGCCTTGGACAATTAGGTGCAGCAGCGATACAGTTTTGTTGGGTAGCCAGAGAGGTGTACGGACAAAACAATCCAATGTGGTTATTGTTCAGAGGCTGGCTTCTGGATGAAGCTCCTTCTTGGTTCCGCAAAATTTACATCAAGCATGGTGAGCGGTTTGCTAAGTTTATTAGCAACAAACCATTTATTAAGTCTTTCATCCGAAAGTGGATGACCTCAATAGTAAAGAAGCATTACAAGTAGATAGGTAACAGTCATGGCAGTATTAGGTAGCACAGTTGATCCCCGATTGGGGGCCGTAAGCCCTGCGGCAATACAGGCACTCTCGCAAGCTGGAGCGGCAACGGGACAGATGTATGCCAACCTTGGTAGGTCCATTGCTGGTGTCATCCAAGACTTTAAAAGCAAGAAAGACGATGAAGCTTTGCAACAAGCTTATTTAGATAGCTTGCAAATAGACAAAGATGGGAATCAGAAAGTGGATAGGAAGGCGTTCCTTGAAACTGCTAAAGCTAATAAAGTGCCTTCTAAGCTTGCACAGGCCTACCTCAAAAACGAGTTGGACATATCCTCCATGCAGAACCAAATGGATATTCAGAACAAGATGGCTGATCTTGAGGCTGAGAGACTGAAGTATGAGGGCCAAAGAGTTGGGCTTGAGGGCCGGAGAGTTGGTATAGCTGAGGCCACCGAAAAACGTCTGGCGGATCAGTTTACTGATGAGATGGAATTTAAGACCGAAGAACAACGGTTGAGAGTTAGCCAGTGGGCCACGCAAAATCTCACAAAAATGCAAGAGCTAAATGCTCTGCGAGAGGCAAACAAGATTACCAAAGAGCGATATGACAAGGACTATGAACTGGCAGTAAAAAGAGCTAACAATGAGGCTTCAAAAATAAAAAATGACACAGATCTGACATCGGCTCAAATTAAATTACTTGATGCTGAAGCTCTTTTCAAGCGAGCACAGGCTGCTTCAACAGAAGCCGAATTGCTCGCCATGAAAGACACCGACATCGGCTTGGGTAATGCGGAAACTATGGACAATAAGCTTGTTGGTGTTTTGGGAATAGCTGACAGAGCCACTGCATGGGACCCGTTAAGTTCCGCAGATAAAGCAGCTTTTTTAAGGGCTAGAATGGATTATGCTAGGCAGAAAGGCGCTAACATGAACTCTGAAAGGATGAAAGACCTCCAGCGTTCTTATGATTTCTTCAATGAGGACGCTCTTCTCAAAGGCATTTCTCCAACTGTTGAGCAAGCACCATATACTCCTCCATCGACTCCGCTTTACCAGCGAGCAAGAGAGCAGGCAGCGCAATCAATTTTTTAGAGATTTAAGTGGCATACTATAACCCAAGAACTGGCGAGGTTGAATACCAAGACCAAGAGTCTGGTGTTGGCTCAATGATTGGTGGCCTCGGTGCCGAAGTTGGCATTGCTGGAGGCGCTCAAGCTCTAGGTGCAGCTACAGGCATTGGCTATATACCAATAGCTTTTTCCGGTGGCTTTGCTGGAAGCTTAGCCAACCAAGCTATAAACAATGAGCCAATAAATTTTGGTAGAGCTATAGCTGCTGGCATGGTCAACTTGCTTCCCGGTGCTGCTGGTATAAAGGCAGCAAGTAAGGCAGGCAAGGTTACAAAGCTTTTAGATAGCGCGGCTAAGGGGCTAAATAGGTATGGGACTAAGACCGTTCCCGGTGCAATAGCGCGTGAAGCTTTCCGTGGTTCAGCTCTTGGCATCTCTGAAATTACTGTAGAGAATTTAATAAACGATGCAGACCTTCCATCGTTTGATGAGGTGCTTCAGTATGGTGCAGGTGGTGCAGCTTTCGGTGGTTTATTTGGAGGCATATTGGGCAACTCAATACAGAAGTCTCTTGGTAAAAACCTAGATGATGCGTCTGGCACTATCATTGACGAGCTGCAAGAAAGCTGGTCCACAATGGGCTTGGCTAGGAAGAGGGAGATTCTTGATGCGTTTAAGCTCAACGCAGACGACAGGGCTGTTAATGTAATCCCTGAACAAAGATTCTTACTTCCAAAGAAATTATCTATTTCGGAAGATGAAATGGACAAGGAGTTCAACAAGCTATTGAATCTGGGACGCAAAAGCGTTGCCAGTGAAATGGCATTGAAGGCCCTTATATTAGCGAGAGATCCCACTACTGGAGCAGATGTTTATCAGTCGAATGCTTTTACTAGGTTTTTAAATAAGATGGCTCCTTCTACGATTTTTGGAAGAGAGCTTAACAACAGGATTGATGAAATTCAGGGGGTCGTTAATGAAGCAGAATCCCTCGGATCAAGGATTCGGAAGGAAATAAAACTAGAACTCCAAAGAAATCCAAACTCCTCCGTAATGGATGACGTAAGGATGTATGTTACGTCGCCATCTGAGGCTGGGGAGTTTGTTGAAGAGGCTGGCACAGAGCTAATGAGACACAGAGCTGGAGCAGCTATAGGTGGTAAATCTATGGGTGGCAAGTTTGTAACAAAAGCTAAGCTGCCCGATTACTTGTCTAGGCTTCAGCCTGATTTGGATCAGTGGAAAACTGTCAGATCAAGACTTCAGGCTGAGTTGCTTGAGTTTGTAGACCCCAAAACTATAGATGGTTTTGTTGGCGGTGAAGAGGCTTTGGCTATACGCGCAATACTTGACGAGGTTGGCGGAGATATGTCCAACAAGAGTAGCATCATTGATTCAATGAGACTGCAAAACTATCTCACAACCGAGTATAGGTTGTTTGATGATGCTAAGTATGTTCCTAGTAAGGAATCCAAGGAGAAGCTGATAAGCTGGCTTGTAAAGAACGATAGGAATATTAAGAACAGCAAGTTCACGGATTCTTTAACGGGTAAAGAAATAAAAGATGCTCGTGAAATTGCTCTTAGGAAACGCCAGAAAGCCGAGGATCTTTTGAATCGGAAGTATTTGACAAGAGCGGCAAATCCCAAGGCAAGGGTTGCATTTCCCGCTAAGGCTGTTGGAGAGGTTGAGGAGTTTAGAACCAGTGACATTCTCCTTGATAAGAAAGAAGCTCTGCCAAATGAATTGGTTGAATTTCTTGGTGGTGAGATTACAAACCCTATGACGGGCAAACCTGATACAGCCGAGCAAATGTTTGGCACAATCAGCAAACTGTCAAAACGCATTGCGGGACTCAGAACACAAGAACTTTTGTTGAGAGATCTCCAGCAACAAGGAAAACTTAACGTCGTTTCCATTGGTGGAGTAAGGCAGAATGTTCCTCAAATTGCTTTTCAGGATGCCAAGCAAGTAAGCTTGTTCGGAGGGAATGTAGTGATTGAGGCACCTAGAGAAGTGGCTGATTCCATGTTGGAAATTTCACACTCTGGGCTTGCTCACAATGTAGCTGACAAAGCAATAGACGCAACCAACGCATTTGTTAAGCAACTGAAAGATTTGTACGGTACAAGTGTTGGAGCTAGTAAAGCCGTTAAGGTTATAGCTAGCCCAATCTCCTATGCAACCAATGCTATGGGTGGAGCTATCGCAGCTATGGCTTCGGGCAATTTCAACTTGATGGGCAAAGATGTTATGAACGGCATCAGGATGTCCCTTGATGAGTTTGGGAATATTGAGGGAGTTGCTGAACCGCTGGGCAAGGGAATATCAAAAGCGGCTAGAGCCGGTCTTGAATCAAAGCAGATGCAACTCTTGTTGGATGACATTGGCAAGATGCGGAAGTATGGAATGATGGGAGCGGATGTTTCCACCTCCGATACGGTGAGGGCTTTGGGCAATGGAAGTATTGGTAAGTTTGCCAATGAAGCATTTGATCCTCTAAGCAAGGCATACCAAGTTACGGACAATGCTTTCCGTTATGTTGTCTGGAAGGGCAACATCGACAAGATGAAAAAGATTTTCCCCAAGCCAGCGGGTATGTCAGACGGTAAATACTTGGCCGAGATTGAACGGGGAGCAGCTTTCCTGACGAACGACACCTACCAGAACTACAACAAGCTGAGCAAAACTTTTAAGTGGGCTTCTTCTGTTGGCTTGGCTCCTCCGTTTTCTGCTTTCACGGCAGAGCTTTATCGCAACACATTTAACAATGTAAGGACCATTGTTAAGATGAGTAGAGGAACATTCGGAGATGACTTGGGATTGAGCCAAGAACTTCTAGCAAATGCCAATAGGTCTGCAATGCTTGGAGAGGGCGTTAAGCGTGGGGCAATTTTGGGAACTCTATCTGCTGGCTTTGGGTATGCCGTTAAGAATTACAATGAAGCAAACGGGGTTGACTCCGAAAGGATGGAAGCCCTGAAGAACACTGTCATACCAGACTACGACAGAGACAAAGACTTGATTGTAAATATGAACCCAGACGGAAAGTCGGGAACATATATCAATGCTTCCTATATTAACCCCTTCTCTGAGTTCAACGCCATTGCTAATGCAGCGTTGAGTGGCAAGGGAACGGTAAACAGCATAAAGGATGTGGCTGCTATTTTTGCTGACAGGTTTATAGGAGAAGGTTCTTTTGTGTTCCAAGGTCTTGGTAGTGTAACCAGAAACCAAGATGAGTACGGCAACCCAATAACTTTAAAAGAGGATATGCTTGGCCGGGGCTATGACCGTGCAACTTATTTCCTTAAAGAGTTGTTTACGCCAAGCGCTGTTGGTGAACTTGATAAGTGGGTAGAGACGCTCAACGGAACCGGAGACTATACAGAGAACCAGCTTGTTCTCAGATTAATGGGTGTCAGGCAAACTTCCTTCAATGTGGACGACGACACAAAGTGGAAGATTAGGCCGTCCAACGAGAACATGAGGCTTATCAAGGGACGCTACAATAGCTTGGATGAGAACACTCCAGAGGATGTGCGCCAGAGAGCTTACGAGCAGGCCAATAAAAACAGGGACGCATCAATGGATAAGTTGATGACTGTCTACGACTCCCTGAAAACTCTTGGTCTTAGTGATGATGAAGCTATCAAAACATTCAAGGATAGCAACGTATCCAACTCGGACATAATTCAAATATCTCAGAACAAAACTAAGCCGATTGATTACGTCAAAGCTACTACAATGTCTGATGCTTATGAGGCCATTGAGGGAAGCACGTTCTCTGAAACAAGGAGAAACATCTTAGCCAATACAAAGGGTAATATCAAGCTGCGTAAGGCTCTCTTGTCCAAGCTGAGGCAGGAACAAACCTATTCCAGAAAAAACATCAGCGAGTTTGATAGGAGCTTACTCAGCTTGGGGGCTTCCGAAAGGGCTGATATGCTGATGAATGTTCTTGGTGTAGGCGCAACCAACTCAGTTTTAGTTAATGAGTATCGCAGGAAGGGAATCATTACTGACGATGTGCTGAAGGCTATGCGCCTTAGGGGTTCACTCGCCTCTTATTAAAAAAAAAGCTAGGGCTGCTGGAACAACCCTAGCTAAGAGAAGCCGAAGCCTCACATCTGAATGGAAATACACCCTCTTATTTTAGAGTGAACGTGTCAACAAAAAAAAGGGCCGAGGTGTCACCCCGGCCCCGACGGAATTAATGAGGGAAAAAGAATAAACCCCTCCAAGGATTACTCCTCTGGATTACCGTCTGAAATTTCTTCTTCCTTTGGTGGATTGAGTTGCTTGTAAAGATTCTGACGTTGCTCGTCCCCCATTTCTTCAATGGCTTTGGATGCTTGTTGTCTCAGTACATTAGCGCACCCCACAACAGTCAATGAAGATGTTAGCAAATCCTTAACTTGGTCAATGGTGGCCGTGTTAATTAGGTAGTTGGCGTAGTCTTGTTTTAGTTTATCTAGGTCCATTATATAACTTTATTGTTTTTGTTTTTGTCTCGGTGAATGGCGGCTAGCATTAAAGCTGCATAGCCGATAATATCCAGAAGAGTGTCCTCCACTCCCTCTCCCTGAACAAGAAGAGAGCCTCCCTTGAAATAGGTTTTCAGCCTGCCAAACTTGTCCCCCAATCTGACTGCCAATCCCCTCTTGGAGTCAACACCAAAATCCTTGGCTGCATCGAAGTTGGCAAGGGCATTGTCTGAATCTGAAGTGTAGTCGTGGTTCTTCTCCAATAGTATCTTTAGCATACGCTGGAAGAGTTCTACCAAGAAGAGTTTTAATTCATCTTTGTTCATAGTGATATAAACTTAACTAAGTTCAACGGACACAGGTAGAAATCCTGGGTCATGTCATCATATCTTTTGTCGGTTCTTTTTTCAGTGTACCAGCTCTTGCTGGTGTCGCTCATAACCAGAGCGGCATGGGTCTTCTCGTTGTTCAGTATGTAGTAACAATGGGGCTTTGGGTTGGCCCCGTCAAATGAATGTTTGGCACACACTATAAATTTCTCCCCGAAGGGCCAGTTGCTTCTGTCTGTGAAATAAACTCCCAGCTTCTTCACTTCCACCCTTAGCTGAATATACAAGTCTCCATTGTCCGAGAAGTCATCCCAGTTCTCCCGGCACTTGATGTAGTTGGTCGGGTTTACTGTTACGGTGTGGCCTTTGCCAGCCAGTCTTTCGGCTATCATCCAAACGGCATTGTGACTTTCTTCTAGGTGTTTCTTGAATCTTTTCCGGTCATTCATAAGTTTCTCTGCTTTCTAAATGTTCCCGATATTCTTCCCGAAAGCTTGAGTTTGCTGATGGTGAAGGGGTCTATCATGTATTCACGGGCCACATCTTTGAGCATTTTTCCCGACTGAAGTTTTCGGTCTATGTCTTTGATGTCTTGCTCTGTTAAAGAATGGATTCCTTCCTCTACGGATGGATGCGGTAGTCCTATTTTTTCAAGTGCCTCGAACAAATCCTTATCCGGGATGGACAACGCCTCTTGTCGGTGATCGTCCATCATCTTCCAAAGTTTTGTTTCTGGTGGTGGTGTTGCCTTAGTGGAATAGGCAAACCAAATGACAGATGCTGCCCAGTTCCTTAGTTGATCGTCCTCTATTTTTTCCTCCAGCAGGTTGGCCCAAATTATGGAAGGCTTCTCATCCACCTTGGCCCTAAACCTACTCTTTAAATCATTACTATACTTCCTTCTTGCGTACAGTATTCGTTCTCTTTCTTCTAGCATTCTCTTCTTTTGTTTTAGTTTTGTGAGCTTCCTTGCTAACTGCCTGCAAGTTTTCCTTACCACAGAACAATCTAGGAAGAAGCTCGTTCCAGTTGTATCCAAGCCAGTTTGTTTTGCGTCCCCACTTCTCGGGGATTACGGGGTCGATGTGGTCAACCTGCATATCGCTGGCCGGGAAAAGCTTTTGGGTAATGGCGCATCGGTACATCTTCCGCATCCTCCCAGTCTTGGGATTCTTCTGGCTCTCCACGAATGCGTCATTGAGTGTCTGATACTTGGGTGCCCATCGTCTTGTTCCCGATCTAACACAGGACATGATAAACGATCTGAGTCTAGCTTCGGTCCAAACCTTCATTGCCTACGCTTCATTTATCTTCCCTTTTGAATATAGGTTTCAGCATTTTCCTAATTTCATCAGCTCCACCAACCACTTGGGAATAGCGATAGCATTCTTCTAATAGTTCCATAGGGTCTTTCACCTGATCCTCTTCTTCCGGGACTGGCTCATTCCATTCGGTTACAAACCAAACTTTCATTGCATATTTGACGTTTGTTCGGACTTCATAAGCACCTGACTTCCGAACGGATATTAAGTTAGCTCATCTTATTCACCAAGTCATAGAACATGAAGCAACTGATGGCATCCTCCAAAGCATTTGCCTGTGCCTGCTCCGTCCATTTCTTTATGTGGGTGTCGCCATTGTTGGTATTGATTATGACGGTGTGGATTTCTGGTTCATAGTCTAGGTAGCTGGCAATCTTCACCATCCTAGCCTCGGAAGCTAGCTGCATAGCATCCTTGTAATATGCCTTGCGGGTAATGTCCTGATGCTCTGCCACCTCCCTTGTCTTGTAATCAAACAGGGCAAGCTTCCCCTTGTGTACGGCCAATAGGTCAATCGTTCCTGCGGTATTAAACTTTCGGTCGCTGTTGGATATTACTCCCTCAACCTCAACCACCTCCAGTTCTTGGTCATCTGCCCATTCAATGAATGGCATTACAAACGGTTTCCAACATGGGGGACACTGGCCCCCGCAAATGGTAGTCTCCAAATGTTTATGACACTCGGTTCCCCAAGATGATGAAGACACCTCTTCCCCTGTCTTGGGGTGCACCCTTGTTCCCCACATCATGTCCATGATCTTGGTTTCATCATAGGTGGGGTGGGCCTTAGTGATTTCTATCGCCTTCTTGGTTCTCCAAGTTTCGAAGAATGGATCGGGATATACCTTCAGCTTCTCGGTAACACTCGCAACTATATCCTTGCCTGTGTTCTTGGCCTCTCTCCTAGCTTGGAAAGGGGTAGATAGGTCTTCCCGCAGGAAGCCTCTGTCTTTTTCTATTTCATAAAAATGTGCCATAATATAAAGCGGGGGCCGAAGCCCCCGCAGGTTCAACCAATAACCATCAATACTAGAATGCTTCAGCGTCCTCGTGAGCCAACTCTCGGCCCTCTTGGATAGCATCCCTAACTTCTAGCAAATCTTTTGCTATGCAATGAACAATATATTTGAACTGCTCATTATACCCACTGCTTTTAAAGGTGGGATCTTGCGCTGCTACTTGGCTTGCTTGATTTATGCAAGCCTGAATAGCAATTTCTCTCCCCTTGTCTGAGCTTCCTCCTCCATTGTTGGAGTAGTTGGCTTTCTTGTAGAAGGTTTGGGTTCCATCACGGGACTGGTGTCCCGTAAACCCGTCACTGTCTTCTGGGATCTCTCTTGGTATTGAGATTTTCCACTTGGTGTGACCCTTCGGCGTCTTGTATTTTGAGTCGGTCGCCTCTACTGTGGCTCCCACCTCTGCCCAACGTGGGGCTTTGCTTTTGCCGTTGGCAACTCCTTTTGTGCCATCGTCAAACTCTAACCAGAATCCCCAGAGATCCCCGTTAGGTGTATTCCTTGGCTCGTCTCCCATGAGACGCACCGTTTTTATTGTTTTCAGTTGTGACATATTATTTAGTCTATGTTGTACCAATACTCATCCTCCGGTGAGAGGGTAGAGATTGGAGTTGTTTGGAATAGCCGGGTTTTGGTATCGAACCAAAGGTCGCGGCTAAAATTGACCCCGCTGTTGCGTTGTTTGAATACGGTGAACACCGCATCGCCCTGCTTCTTGTATTTATCCTGCTCCTCAGGGCTTCCGTTAGACATCGCCAACTCCTTAGCAGTGTTGCGGTGCATACTGCAAATAGTGTGGCTAGCCTGAGACAGTTCTTGACTGCCAAGGATAGATCCGGGGCTGGTCGGGGCATACTTGGTGCCTCCATTCTCTTTACTTTTTGCATCGGCGTGGGCTATCAGGACTATGGAAAGCTGGTGCTTCACGGCTGTCCTTGCTAGATCCTTGCTTATCAAACCCTGCTGCTCGAAGTCAAGCTTTGGTGCAAGATAACTGAAACTATCTATCAATATTGTGTTAATCCCATACTTCTGCTTGGCTAGTATGATCTCCGCTTTCAGCCCCTCCCAGTTATTTCCGCAGTCTCGGAAGTTGGTATCATCTATGAAGAATATGTTCTCTCCTAGTTCCTCTGCAACCTGTGCACATTGCTCATGCTTGGGTTCCTCTCCAAGAAGCTGTGTTCCTAGCTGAAGCATCATGTTCTCAATGGGAACCTCAAAGGATACGGCCATGCATTTGGTGCCAGTGCTGGCTAGGTGGAGCAGTAGCTGGTACGCTATCTG
>Ga0136656_1000720_pt1 | contig 11639 bp, 13 predicted proteins | sample CPBDNA_9_FD_94862 | JGI IMG/M metagenome (GOLD analysis project Ga0136656, IMG submission 94862) | Freshwater to marine salinity gradient microbial communities from Chesapeake Bay, USA - CPBay_Sum_15_0.8_DNA (version 2) | ecosystem: Environmental > Aquatic > Marine > Coastal | place: USA...
GCACGGACATGGTCGGGGTGGTCGAGCGCTGCGGATTTCGGAACGTGAACTGCATACCGTCGGCCATCCCCGAGGCGATACGGGCCTCGATCGCCTGACGGGCCCTCGTCAGCGGCTCGGCGGTGGTGATTCCCGCACGGTCTGCGCCGGCCGCGCGAACCATGGTCATCAATCGTTCGCCGTACGACACGACACCGTCCACGACCCCGAAGGCTACGTACCTATCGAATCACCACCCGAGACTCCTCGAGATCACAGGAATAGAGCGCACGCGGTGCGGAGAGCACGTGTGCGATCTCGGTGTCGCCGATGGCATAGATCACGTCTCGCGTCACGGATCTGGAGAAGAACATCGCGACGAGGTTCCCTTGTTCATCGAACAGTCCGGCACCACTATCACCGCGAACCAACTCACCGCGAAGTTCGTACCCAGCGCGGCGCGAGCGCGTGTCCGCCCGCACATCTTCAATGTTGATGGTGACCGGTCGCGTGACGGTCACACGCCCGAACGTGGCGTCCGGCAACGCCACCGTCAAATCGTCGCCACTGCTCGCAGTAGCGAGGTCGACGGGTCGAGCACGAATCTCCGGGACACGTAGCAGCGCCAGATCACGGCGCACGTCCAGGTGCACGATGTCGGCCGGCAGCGACCCGACGACGTCGCCCGTCATGGAGACGGTGACCGATCCCGCACCAATCACCACGTGCGCGGCAGTCAGCACGACACCCTCATCAACGACGACGCCCACTCCCGAGGTTGCCGGCGTGGTGCCGCACCGACTGGTGAACACCGCCACCGATCGGTCGCCGACGCCGCCAGCACAGGAAGTGGTGAGTACCAAAACCGCAAGCAGCGTCACCCAACGTGTCACCGTCGTCGGTACCGCTTGCAGGTGCGAGCGACTCCCCATGAGGGCGACTGTAGCCCTGCCGTTGCACCAGCTACGCAGTGCGCTGGTGTCGTTGCACCGGCTACGCGGTGCGCTGGTGTCGTATTCCCGGGGTCAATCCGGCTTTGGTCAGTGCCGCCAACGTACGCAGCTCTTCGTAGTCGAAGATGACGGCATCGGGTTCGCCGCACAACATGGGCACGATGCAGTCGTCACATGCGGAAGTTTCGCGCATTACACACGTATCACAGGAAATGGTGATGCTGACGCGTCGGTTGTCGGCGGACACGTCGGCACGGCATTGTGGCACCGCTGAATGGTCTTGTCGCATGAATCCACCGTGGCCAACGGGTGTGCCATGGTTCGAACGCCTCGGTCAACGGCGTCGCACCCCCTTGCCATACTTGTCCTCGTGAGCATCGACATCATCGAAGATGGCACGCCGTGTGACTACTGCGGCACCCTCATCACCTTCTACGACGACGACTTCACCATCTGCCCAGAATGTGGCAACGAGTTCTGGAACATGGACTACACCGGCGAGTTCCCCGGCGATCGCCCCGACCACATCTAGCCCCACCACATCTCGAACGTCTCCGTCATCGGGGGATCTTCAGCGTCCGCCATCACATCTGGGTCATGGACGTGCGTAAACACCCCATGACTTTTTCACTTCCCACCACCATTAGCAGCGATCTCCTCCCTACCGTGCGCAACATCGACGAAGCGCGCGACACCTGCCACAACTTTCAGAGTGTGCTGACCGTCGGTCCGCACCTCGACGAAGTTGCAGATTTCGAGCATCCCGAACACAAGATCGTCACATTCGACGACGTCACGGTGTCGTACGCCGGATACCGCGCACCCACGTTCGATCACGTTCGCGAGATTGTCGAGTGGGGAAAGGGTAGGCGAAACCTTCTCGTGCATTGTCACGCCGGTATGTCGCGCAGCACCTCATCGGCGTGGGGCATTGCAATTGCAAACGGATTTGATCCCCAGGAGGCGTACGATCTCCTCAAGCAGAACCATCCGGTCGATCAGCAACGCATGTGGACCGCTCGTGCCGAACTGTCCACTCGTCCGGGTCGGCGCGCCTTCATCCCGAACGAATTGGTGCTGGCACATCTCGAAAGGCTGTTCGATCTCCCGAGCGGAATGTTGCGCAATATCGCTGCAAGCAGTGCCGTTAACGCGCAACCGGACCGTTGAGATCCATCTTCAGATGATGCACAACACCACCCTTCGGTAGGGCGCGACCCACGGCATCGGCGCGTGTTGGATCAACGAGACAAGCCATGGTCGGTCCCGATCCCGACAGCCACGATGCGTACGCCCCCGCCTCCAGTGCCGTGCGCATCGCATGTTTGGTATCGGGCACCATCGCCAGTCGAACGTCTTGATGCAAACGATCATGGGTGGCGTCATTGAGTGCGGCGACGTCTCCCGTCACCATCGCGGCGACGAATAACGACGATCGCGAAACGTTTGCAACGGCATCGGTGAGGCTCACCGATGGATTCAACTTGGTGCGCGACTCCTTGGTCGACGTGGTGATCTCCGGAACCCACACCACCACGTCGGCGTCCACCGCGATTGGTACACGTATTGCCCGACCGGCCGCAGCCACGGTTAGCCCACCTAGTGCCGATGCGGCGGCATTATCCGGATGGCCCTCGAGTTCGCTCGCAATCGCAAATGCCGCCAGTCGAGCATCGAGGGAATTCGCCGACACCACTCCATCACGCTGAGCGATTGCCAACAGGGCTCCACCGACTCGTGCTGCGCCGCTGAAACCAAGTCCGCGCCCCATCGGAATGCGATCGTGCGACCAGATGGAGCCGACTCCTCCGCTTCGCGCGAAGGCAACTGCCGCCGGATGGTGCGCATCGCAGTTGCGTGCGTCGCTCGGCTGATGCGGCGACACGAGACCAACCTCCAGATTCATGCTGAGCGCCAGTCCGAGCGTGTCGAAACCGGCGCCGAGGTTGGCCGTACTGGCCGGAACGGTGATGCGGATCACGAAGTCAGCGTAGTTTCGGCGACGAACGCGTCGAGCGTCGCGCGGGCCGTTCCACTGTCGATTGCGGCAGTTGCGAGTAGCGCGCCGGTTTCGAGATCTCGTACCGCACCAGCCACGACCAAGGCCGCGGCAGCGTTCAATACCACTACGTCTCGGATAGGGCCTCGCAGTCTTGCCTCAAGAACCTCCCGAACGATTCGCGCATTGTGTGCCGGGTCGGCGCCACGCAACTCGCCGTTTGAAGCACGTACCAGCCCGATGCCCTCACCATCCACGCTGGTGATTCCGCCGTCGGTGGCGGTCACTTCGTTGGGACCGGCAAGCGACAACTCATCGAGACCACCATGACCGTGCACCACCCAGGCGCGCTTGGTTCGCGAGGCAAGTGCGCGCGCCATGGCACCGACCCTTCGACCATCAGCCACACCCACCAACATGTACGAAACGGGCGCGGGATTGGCCATCGGCCCCAAGAGGTTGAAGATGGTCGGCACACCAAGTTCGCGACGGATCGGCCCCACGTGTCGGAACGCCGGATGGAACGCGGGTGCGAACGCGAAGCCGAAACCGGTCTTGGTGACGCTCCGAGCCACTCGCTCGGAAGGGAGTTCGATCCGCGCACCGAGCGCTTCGAGCACGTCGGCAGTTCCGCACTTGCTCGATGCCGAGCGATTGCCGTGCTTGCACACCGGCACCCCGACGCCTGCGACCACCAGCGCGGCCATCGTGGAGACGTTCACCGATCCGCTGTGGTCGCCACCCGTACCGACGATGTCGATCGCCTTTGCCGATATCTCTGGGGTTAGCGGAATCGCCGTGGCCGCATCGCGCACCGCGCGTAGAAATCCGCCGAGCTCGTCCTCCGTGGCTTCGCGTTGGTTGTATGCCAGGAGAAACCGGCGCAGTTCGTCCGAAGTGGATTCCCCGCGCAGAATTCGTTGCATGGCCTCGTAGGCGCCCTCAGCTGTAAGGGATTGCGTCTCGAAATGACTGCCCACCACTACCCGAAGGCTACGAGCAACGGTCGTTGCACGTGATGCCCACTTCGGGAACCTCCGCCAGAATGAACGACCATGTCCGGCATCGTCGTCAGTGAATTGGAGTACGGACCTCCCGGCGGAGATCAGCTCTTCTTCGACGTCAGTTTTCGAGTCGCCCCCGGCGAACATGCCGCCATCGTCGGCGCGAACGGCGTGGGGAAGAGCACCATCCTGCGAATTCTCGCCGGACAGCTGGAAGGAGACGGCGGAGAGTTTTCGATCAACGGCTCCATGCTGTACATGACCCAAGACGTCGGCATGTCGCAACCCGGCGACACCCTCCGCGAGATGCTGATTGAAGTCGCGCCACCCGCTCTGCGCCAGGCGGGGCGCGAACTGGTACGGGCCGAGCAGGCGATGAGCAACGGCGACGACGATGGCATGGCCTACGCAACGGCATTGTCGAACTGGGGCGACCTCGGCGGCTACGAGTTGGAGTCGCAGTGGCAGGCGGCCGCCCAGCGGAGTGTCAAGAGCCAGGTCGACGACGTGTTCACCCGCTTGGTATCGGAACTCTCGGGTGGCGAACGAAAGCGGTTGGTGCTCGACCTACTGCTCAACTCGGGGGCGGATGTGCTGCTCTTGGACGAGCCCGACAACTATCTTGACATCCCCACTCGTCAATGGCTGGAGGATCAACTGCAATCCTGCCCCTCCACCATTCTCATGGTGAGCCACGACCGTACCCTTTTGGAACGGTGCTCGAACAAGATCATTGCGGTCGAAGGCTCCGGATGCTGGGTGCACGGTGGCTCCTTTGCCACGTATCCCGAGGCCCGTGAGAAGCGTCAGGAACTTCTCGGCGACCACCTCAAACGATGGAACGAAGAGGAACGTCGACTCTTCCACCACATGAAGATCATGAAGCAACGCGCTGCCCAGAACTTCAAGAACGCCACGAAGGCCAACGCCGCCGAAACCCGGTGGGAGAAATTCGTCGCGGCGGGCCCTCCGCCGCCACCCGTTCCCGATCAGCACATCTACGTTCGCTTGCGCGGTGCCGATGCCGCACGGCGCGTGGCCCAGATTCGCGACGTGTCGATGCGCGACCTGTTTCTGCCGTTCAGCGACGAGATCTACCACGGAGAACGCGTCGCCCTCATCGGTCCGAACGGAACCGGCAAGACGCACCTGTTGAAGGCCCTGTCAACCGAACTCGCTCCCTCCACGGGTGAGGTCCGATTCGGTCCACGCACGTCGGTGGGAGTCTTCACCCAGATCAACGATCGTCCCGACTTCCTCGGTCGCGAGTGCATCGACATCGTTCACGACCGCATCTCCGACGAAGAACGTGCCATGAAAACGCTTGCCCGCTACGGCTTACGCGGGCAAGCCCGTCAGAAGTTCGAGACGTTGTCCGGTGGCCAGAAAGCCAGACTGGAGATCCTTCGCCTTGAAATCGAGGGACACAACGTGTTGCTGCTCGACGAACCCACGGACAACCTCGATATCGAATCGTCGGAAGCCCTGGAGAAGGCACTAGACGGTTTCGAGGGCACCGTGGTAGCGGTGAGTCACGATCGCACCTTTCTCGCACAGTTCGATCGCTACATCATGATCACCGATGTCGGTGAGGTGTACGCGCTCCCCGACTACGACACCGCACTCCTCGGATTGCGACAACCGGATCGGTTGTCGTCGGTGAAATTGGCCAAACCACTGCACCAACTCCGGTAGCCCGCGAATGAAAAACATCCGCCGATGGACCCACTTTGGTGAGCCCACCGACGGATGGTGGAACGATGCAATTCGCTTGCTTTAGAGCGTGCTCAGGTCCACGGTTGGCGGGACGATAACCGCGTCAATGACGTGGATGACGCCGTTGCTGGCGGCAACATCGGCAGAAACTACGTTTGCTCCGTTCACCATTACTCCCATATCGGTCGTAATTGCGATGGTGGAACCTTCCACGGTCGCGACGTCACCAGCGGTGACATCAGCAGACATCACCATGCCTGGCACGACGTGATAAGTGAGGATTGCGGTCAGCACTCCGACGTTTTCCGGAAGGAGCAACTTCTCGAGCAATCCCTCGGGCAAGGCAGCAAAGGCTGCATCGGTTGGCGCAAAGACCGTGAACGGCCCTTCGCCCTGAAGGGTTTCAACCAGGCCGGCGGCGGAGAGTGCCGCGACCAACGTGGAGAAGTCCGGATTGCCACTTGCCACCGCGACAATGTCGTCGGTCGCAACGATCTCCTCGGCGATGGTGTCCTCGGCAACGGTGTCCTCCGACGTTTCGTCATCGGAGCCGCAGGCTGCGAGTGTGAGTGCGGCAGCAGCGGCCAGTGCAAATACCTTCTTCATGATGTTTCCTTTTCGTTGGGGGTAGATGTGGCTGATTGCCACACGCCTCACCGCAGGGGTCGATTCATCTCCGCGTCATACCTTGCCGCGAGACAAACGGCACCCGAACCGTGCGACGTACGACATGCTCGCCGGAGCGACCGTGAAAACAACCGGACGAACGTACCTTCTGCACGAGGTACGCGTACCCGCCGTGAACCCCGCCTTTGTTGCGGACCTAGGCGTCGTCGCGAAGATCCGTGAGCAGTTCGGTAATGGTGAATTCGGGAAGTTCGATCGCCTCGAGGTAGTTCGAGTGATCGCATCGCACCTGCACACCGCCCTTTGCGAACTGGGCGACCTGTTCCTCCGTGAACTCGAAGCGCAGGTAGTGCACGGCCGCGGTGACCGTCTCACGAGTGAGACCTTCGGCGTGCTGCTCATCGACCACGCCGCGAACTTGCGTTCCATCGGCAAGTTGGACGACGATCGATCGCTCGATTCCCACCAGCTTTGGCAACCATTCCCGCATCTGATCCTCGGTGGTCAATTCGATGAACAGCGTCGCGCAGAGTTGACCCGGCTCGGGAATCATCGGGTTGAATGCCTTCAACTCCTCCATGACGCCTTCGTCGGTAACGACTCGCTCGACGCGCAACATCTCTTGAATCTGGTTCAACATCGTTGCGCGATTTTCGAACGACACGGTAACGACGGTGCCGAGATGCAGCCGACGTCGACGTTTCAGCTCAATCACGTTTGCCCGTGATGCCTCACGCACGCGCTCGTACGCGCGATGATCGAGAATGTCTTCGAGGCTCAGCTTGCGGGTCTTCATGTTCGTGGACATTGGGGGTGTCTCCTTGGTCGTTGGGGGTGGTTGGTCTTCGGGGATTATTCGGTGTCGAGCCCGTACGCCCGGGCGACGACTTGCAACGGATGAAGCGGCTCGACTCCGGCCTGCTCGGTGATTGCGGTGTTGGCCAGGTGACAATCGCCGGCGACCACTTCACCGGCAGCGTCCTTCACCATCTCACCGAGCTTCTTGCCGATGGGCATGCTGAGTTCGGCGTTTTCTGCACGCAGACCCCACATTCCGTCGATGCCCGAGCACTGCTGCACGAGCTTGATCTTTGCGCCCGTCAACTTCATGAGGTCCCTGCTCTTCAATCCGATGTTCTGGGCGCGCAAGTGACACGGCGTGTGGTACGTGATGGTTTCGGGAACCGACCCCGTGAATTCGGTATCGAGCGATGACCCCTCCGTCTTGTGCACCTTCATGAGGTACTCGGCGGCGTCGAACGTGTGCTCGGCAACCAATTGAGCATCCGGACCACCGACATAGTCCAGGTAGTCCTTCTTCAGCACGTAACTGCAGGTTGGCTGCGGCACGACGATGTCGTTGCCCTTGCGAACTTCGGCAGCGAGCGTCGCGACGTTGTCGACCGCCACCTTGGTGAACTTGGCCATGTCACCACTGTGCAGATACGGGGCACCGCAGCAGCCGGCGTCGGTGAGTGAGCACTCGATGCCGTTGTGCTCGTACACCTTGACGAGGGCCTTGCCGATCGCCGGCTCCTGATACTCCACCAGACAGGTGGGGAACACGGTCACCTTGCCCTGCTTCTTGCCGACACGAATCTTTGGTCGCTTGTTGAACCACGTAGAGAAACGCTCACGTGCAAACTTCGGCAGGAGACGCACGCTGGAGATACCTGCGGTGGCCTCGACGGCCTTACGAATGAGCGAACCAGGCTTTGCGCCCATCACCTTGTTGGTGAGTTTCACGGTTGCCACGGACACCTTGCCGATGGCGTCGGTATTGCCCATAAATGCCGTGGTGGCTTTGTCGCGCAGAGTGACGTGTCCGTTGGCGCGTCGCATCGCATCGGCTCGCAACATGAGGCGTGGGAAGTCGAGCGCCCACTCGTGCTGACCCGGAATATACGGGCAGTTGATGTAACACAACTTGCATTGGAAGCATTCGTCGATGACGTGGTCCTGTTCGGCCGGGGTCATCCTGCCGGCGTCCTGGTCGTCGTGACGATCGATGTAGTCGAACAGCGTCGGGAACGATGGGCAGAACTTGAAGCACAAACGACAGCCGTGGCATAGGTCGTACACCCGGGTGAGCTCGGCGCGAGTGTCGGCCTCGTCGAGGTACATCGGGTGGTGCGGGTCGTAGGTAATGGTCATGGAAGTTCAGTCTGTGCGGCGCGCGATGGCGGAACGGGTAGGGCGATGGAATTCGGTGTAAAACGACGGTGACACGAATCCATCGACCCGAGCGCCGACGGGGGGAGCCGAACGCTCGGGTCGATGAAAAACGTGATTAGGCGAGAGCCTTCAGACCCTCACCGAAACGGCCTGCATGGCTCTTTTCGGCGCGGGCGAGTGTCTCGAACCAGTCGGCGATCTCGGCAAAGCCTTCGTCGCGTGCGGTCTTGGCGAAGCCCGGGTACATCTGCGTGTACTCGTAGGTCTCGCCGGCGATCGACGCTTTGAGGTTCTGCTCGGTGTCACCGATGGGCTCGCCGCTGGCGGGGTCACCGACTTCGGCGAGGTAATCGAGGTGGCCGTGCGCGTGTCCGGTTTCGCCTTCGGCGACCGAACGGAACAGGGCGGCTGCGTCGGGGTATCCCTCGACGTCGGCCTTTTGGGCGAACCACAAGTAACGGCGGTTGGCCTGGCTCTCGCCGGCAAACGCCTCCTTGAGGTTCTCATGTGTTTTGGTGCCGTGCAATTTGGCCATGAGTGTTCTCCTTGGTTGGGGTTATGTGTTGGATCCGCGACTCGTACGCCGGGGCGTGCGCTTCGCGGATTTCGCCCGCACGGTTTGCTGCCGAGCGGGAGACTTGGTGGTGATTCGTGCGGAGCGCGCGGTTCGCGGTGCCGACTTGGCCACACGTCCATGAAAGACGATGCTCACGTTCTGCACTTCGAACCCGGCGGGCAATTGTGCCCGCAGCGAATCGATGTTGTCGACATATACGTCGAAAAGTTCACCCGTCTCGGCACAGACGGCATGGTGGTGCTCATCCACGTTGGGGTCGAATCGCACTGCCCCGCCGTCGCAGTGCATGAGTTGGATCTCCCCCATCTCGGAGAGTTCTTCAAGGGTCTGGTACACGGTTCGCAGAGAGATGCCGGGCATTCGCTTGCTGGCTTCCTCGAACAACCCCTCGGCAGTGGGATGGGACTCGTTGTTGTGCATGAGGTTGAACAACAGCTTGCGCTGCGGGGTCAGACGACGACCCTGTTCCTTGTATTTCGTTGCAACGACGTCGGGAGAATGCACGTCGTGCAGAGTATTCGCAGTCGATGCTTATTTGCAAATAGTGCGAACTACATAGTGGTGGTCAGAGGTCACACTCGAGCCGCCATCTCGACTCGTTTCGGGCGGGCGACACGCCAAGGGTACTTCTAGGCTGGCGCGCGATGGATATGCGCCCGGCTATCTCGGCTCGGCGGGACTCGCTCGATCGTCTGCAGTCCGAAGCGTTCGATCTCTTGGTGGTTGGAGGCGGCATCACCGGTGCGGGCGTGGCACTCGACGCTGCCGCTCGCGGGCTTCGCGTTGCAATCGTCGACCAGAACGACTTCGCATCCGGAACGTCGTCCAAGAGCAGCAAATTGATCCACGGCGGGCTTCGCTACCTGCAACAGGGCGACGTGGCGCTGGTGTACGAGGCGCTGCACGAGCGTCAGCGCCTTCTGCGAAATGCGCCGCATCTGGTTCGCACGCTGCCGTTCATGATTCCGGTCATGACCCGCGATGGAGTCGTTTCGCGAAAGATTGCTCGCGCCCTTGGGTCTGCACTGTGGATGTACGACCTCACCGGCGGATGGCGCGTGGGACGCTTGCACCGACGACTTCGCGCCAAGAAGGCGCTCGCCCACATGCCCACCATGCGCGCCGACAGACTCTCGTCGGCGTATTTGTACTTCGATGCGGAGGCCGATGATGCGCGCCTCACATTGGCCTTGGTGCAGTCGGCCATCGAGCGGGGCGCCGTGGCCGTCAACTACTGCACCGTCACCAGTCTGCTGAAGAAGTCGACCGAGGGGTCGCCGCACCGGAATGAACAGATTTCCGGGGCAACGGTACGCACCTACGAAGGTCGCACCGTCGACATCCGCGCACGAGTCGTAGTGAACGCCACCGGCGTGTGGGGCGACGCCATGCGACGAATGGACATCGGTGGCGATGTGACCACCATTCGTCCGGCCAAGGGCATACACATCACCGTTCCATGGGAGTTGGTGCAAAACGACATAGCGGTGGTCATCCCCGTGCCGGGCGACAAACGTTCCCTCTTCGTAGTGCCGCACATGCCCAATGGTGACGGCACCTACCGCTTCACCTACGTGGGCACCACCGACACCGACTACCAGGGCAGTATCGACGATCCGCAGTGCACCGAGGGGGACATCGACTATTGCCTGCGTGCCCTGAACAACGCAGTAGCGGGTTCGCGTGTGATCACTCGCGATGACGTCGTAGGTACCTGGGCCGGATTACGTCCGCTCGTGGTGTCAAGCGATGGCGAAGCAGCAACGGGTCGCACCGCCGATCTCTCACGTCGACACAAGGTGATGGTGAGCGACTCCGGCATGGTCACCATCACCGGCGGCAAGCTGACGACCTACCGCAAGATGGCCGAACACACGGTGGATGCGGCGCTCGACGTGATGCGGGACGACGGCACAGCATCGGACATCCGTGCCAAGCGTTGCGCAACCAAGCGTCTTGCCCTCCACGGTGCAACATCGCATGACCGCGACGATCACCTGGTGTCCCGATTCGGCACCCTGGCCTCCTCGATACGCGAGATGATCACCCTCGACCCCGCGCTCGGCGCACCGCTAATCGAGGGGCTCCCCTACCTCCGAGCCGAGGCCGTGCACTGCGCTCGACACGAATTGGTCGTGACGCTCGAGGATGTGTTGTCGCGTCGCCTTCGCGGTCTGTTGTACGACCGTCACGCCACCGAAGCCGCAGCCGAGAGCACCGCCCGCCTCATTGCCCCCGAATTGGGATGGGACGAACTCCGCATCAACGCAGAGGTGCAAAAGTTCTCCGAGATATGCGCCCATGAGGTGGCCGCCGCCCGCGCGTGACAGAGTACGTGGGTGCCTACGCCATCCGAAACCAACAAGCGAACCCAGCCAACTCCACCGATTGCATTCGGTGGTGGCGTCATCCGATCGCGGTGGAAGGTCGCCGCACCATCCGATGAAGAAGGCGTGGGCCTCGGATCCGATGCCGGCGTCATCGCATTGCTACGCGATCTGGCAGCAGTGTGCCCCACCAGTACCGAACATCTGACGCTCGCCGAGCACGCCCGTGACTGGTGGCCTCTGGCCATGCGCTGGGCGCTGCAATCGCAGGTACCGCAGCTA
>Ga0136656_1000722_pt1 | contig 11633 bp, 11 predicted proteins | sample CPBDNA_9_FD_94862 | JGI IMG/M metagenome (GOLD analysis project Ga0136656, IMG submission 94862) | Freshwater to marine salinity gradient microbial communities from Chesapeake Bay, USA - CPBay_Sum_15_0.8_DNA (version 2) | ecosystem: Environmental > Aquatic > Marine > Coastal | place: USA...
AAGTCATTTTCCGCATTATTTAATGAATATGTTGGAGGGGGAGCAAAATTCCATTTTCAATCACGTGAAAAGTTGACTTATTGATTTTTTGTTTTTGTTCAACTTTGACTTTAATTTTTTTTCCTACTTTCCTCCCTATGTCCCTAACTCATAGAGCCGTCTATATGAATATGTTGGAGCCGTCTATTTATGACCATTTTGATTTCAATTTCGTGTTAATAATTCTCCACAAAAAATTGAACTTAAATATCAACATACATTTATCATCATCTAAAAAAATTGAAAGGTATTTGAACCTTTACAGAATATCAAATTACAAAAAAATTGATATTTATTTTTACAAAAAGCTGAAACAGATTGTATACAAAAAAACAAGAGGCATCAAGACACTATGAGCAGACAAGTTTATCAACTGACGAACGATTATTATTCCCTATCCGCCGAGTGGAAGGTAAGTATCTTAACCGCAGTGGTTAAAATGTTCTTGGAAAAAGATAAGAGTATTCCGCAACGACTATTGAAGGATTTGAAGAAAGCAAAGAAGGACAACAAAAGCGGAACTGGTTTTGAAATCCATAAAGATGTAAAAGAAACAAAAGAAGCCGTATATGTATATTACAGACAATACAAGCATTTAGAAAAATATTATCCAAAAGACTTGAAGTTCTGTCAACACGCATCATTACAACGAGGAGCAAGAGCAGTTAATATCGGTAAGAAATATGAGCGTTTGATTAGACTTAAAGGCGATGATAAGATATGGCGATATGATGATGATAATGATGGTCTCCATTGGATTAATAAAGATGTATTCAAGCATATAAAAAAACAAATAAAAAAAGGTGAGATAAAAAAGAGTGAGATTGGAAAAGAGGACATAGAGATTGGAGATGTTAAATGGTATGCTATAACGATGTGTGAAGAGAATAGTATGTATAATTTCGGTATTATGGCTTTGACAGATATGTTTTTGGTTCAAGGTGAATATTTAGTGTTTGATACAGAAGAGAATAGAGATACTATTTACAATTGGATTATGGCGTAAATGGTAAGTAAAATGTAAATATGTAAATAATGTAAATAATGTATAGAGGGTTAAATACCCTTTTTTTAATCATTTTGTAAAAATGAATTATGTAAAAAATTGATTTGATTATTTACAAGAAATTGAACTTCATTAACTACACAAATAGAAGAGCATATAAAAAATTGAAAGGTATTTGATACTTTACAATAATCCTACGAAAACAAAACAAGATGATAAAGACTATGGAAGTATCCGTAGAGAAGCAGAGGGAACTTTTTATAAGTTCGTGTATGGATATACATAGGTTTATTGAGAACAACCCTATATATACAGAGAAGACTTACAAAAACGAACAAAACGATAAAATCATTATGTGTAATAACGACAAGTATATTAAGATGCTTGTCGCTATTGACGCTAATATATTAAAAAAGGGTTTTAAAATGTTTATTAAAGACGGACGAGGACAGAAACACACATTTATATATGACAAACAAGATAGAATATTCAAAAACAAAAAAAAAAATAAAATACTCTGTCCTCACTTTATGACCATTTCAATAATGTGGAGACTGGGGCTAATTGATGATGAAGAACACACCGAGATGAGTGATAAGTATTTTGATGTTTATGGTATGTTAGATAATCCAAGCGGTTTATTAAATAGGGAAATAATACGCCACAGAGAAAAAACACATACTGGAAATCATTATCGTAATAAGTTTGTGAGTGTTCCTCCAAAAGCAATCGGTCAATAAACGATGTAATATATGTAAATATGTAAATAATGTATAGAGGGTTAAATACCCTTTTTTTATTCATTTTGTAAAAATGAATTATGTAAAAAATTGAAATACTATTTTACAAAAAGCTGAAACAGATAGTATACAAAAATACAAGAGGCATCAAAACAAAATGAACAATCAAAAGACTATGACAAAAGACGAAGAGATTGAATATCTCAAAAAACAACTCGCAGAATATGAAGCAGTAGAAACATATATTATGAAAATGTTGAAAAAAAATTGTGATTATGAAGATGTATTGAAAGCACATTATCGTGAGGGTAAGGTTATAAATGGTGAGTGGGTTGATGATGATGATGAAGATGATGATGATGATGAAGAGAATATGTGAGGATTGTAAATATGTAAATATGTAAATAATGTATAGAGGGTTAAATACCCTTTTTTTAATCAAATATCTTTTCGTGTTTCGTTAATTTTGGAGGAGGTCTCTTGCGATTATATTCTATTGCGTCCCATTCACTCATCTCATTTCGTTCATAAGTCGCTTGGTCTGTTTCAACTTGTTTCGTTAATCGTTCTTTCCTTGTGGGTTCTTTCGGTTCTGGGAGTTTAAAAACTTTTTTCTTTTTAAACATTTTATATAATATAGATATAGATTAAAAATGAGTTTAGTATTTCTTAAATCAAGGGATAAACAAACCAACCAATCACAACAGAGATACAATCCTAACAAACCTTATCGGTTCTCCAACTACCTTACACAACCTTTACGACTTCCTCCAAATTCACAAGTGGCTTATGTTTCATCTCAATTCACTATTGCTCCTAACGGCAATATGAGTAATGAAAAAACATACATTATCACAGAAAATAAGGAAACGTCTGCTTTATCTGCTCCAACTATTTTTGAATTTCCAAACACTCAACCTAATCAAGAAGGTAATTGGACTGATAATCTTAATCAATATGTTTTATCCGCTAATGAGTTTTCTATGGATAGTGATTATACTGGACAAATATACGATACTGGTGTGGAATTAGGTGATACTCAAGTTAAACCACGAACTGGATTTCAAATGCTTTATGATGTTGGCAATGATAAACCAGTTTTGAGATTAGTAAAACATCAACCAATAGACCAATACAATCTTTATTTTAATGCTTGTAGAAGTAATACAGATTACAATTTTTTAAGTAGTGGTGGTGGAGTTTATCCTTCTGGAATAAATTGGAGTGCTTCTACTGACCCTAAATTTTACGACGATATACGAGTTCTTAATGGAATACCTCCACCATTACCTCCTTCTGTAAATCCAAATACAAGTTTTTTTGCTGATAATAATTTCGGTTTAGTTGTGGGTCAACGAACTGGAAGTAATAACGCAAGAGACCAAGTTTATGTCAGTGGTGCGAATTACTATAATACTGGATTTTCGGCAACATCGTTAGATGGTAGTCCATATAGATTTGACCTCGCTATGAGTAATGCTTCATCAGTTCTTCCAGCATATAATACTGGTAATACATATCCTATGGTTTTTACTACAACTGGGATTAAAAAATGTATTGGAAACTTCACTCCTTCAAGTGATGCTCAACAATCTAATACTGGTGGACACCCTACACAACCTTCAGTCGGTCAAACTGGCGGTTATGCTATATGGACACAATCCAACACTTTACAAAGTTCCGCAGACGTTCACTATAACGCAACCGCAGTCGGCAATGATGGTGCTGGAAATCCTTTGACTGGATTTACTGGACTTGCTCCTATACAAGTTGGAGTTATGAGTATTCCTTATATTCAACAAATCGGTTTTGAAACTGCGGTTGCTAATGGTATTTCAACTGAAAATGCGAGAAATGTTGAAATACAAGCCGATTATTGGTGTAAAGTAAATGACTTGAATGCTTCTACTTCACCTACCATCGCACAAGGTTCACACGCAAGATATTTATTCGGTTTTGAAATTAAGTCCGTTTATGAAGGTGCTGGAACTGGAGATTGTGTTGTTCAAGCAAAAGTATTAGATTGTGTTAATGGTTCAATAGAAAATAGTAGATATACAGATGTCGGTCTTCCTTTATCTGTTAAAAAATTATCACAAGGGATTACGACTGCGGTTAGTCCAGAATACGAATTTGCTTCTGGTGCGAGTTATGGAATTAATACATACAACACAACTGCTGGTAGAACACCAGCTATGCTTTTCTTCCGTTTTAGATGGTTGAATAAATTTCAAATGGCGTTAGAATATACATTATCAGTTAATGGGTATATTGGTTCTTATGATAATTCTACTGATACACCTCACGATAATTCAGCTCAATACACACCTCCAACACCTATCCTTACCGAAAAAAGATTAACAAATCAAACAACTGGCGATATTGTGAATATTCAAGAAGGCGAAACTATTAATTTCCTTGATAGTGGAGGTGCTGGTGGTGATTATTCATCAAGTGAAAATTATAGTATGGTTTTCGTAGCACCAGCTGGAGAAAACGTCCAAATGACTATAAATGATTTTGAATTTGAACAGAATATAAGTGTGGCTTATGACAGAATGGGAGTTCAAGTAAGTGATGATGGTGCTACTTGGACAAATATAAGTGAAGTAGGTTTTCATTCTATGTCTGTCGCAAATAATCCTAACAATCCAGCAGACCCAAATGAAAGAATTTACTCTGTTCCAAACAACGCAAACGCATCAAATAATGGTTGGATATTCCCAGTAGACACTACTTATTTCGTAAATACTTTGGGAGGTGATTTAGGAAAGACTTATAACTTTGGAAAAAGATATTTGAGGTTTAGGTTTATTAGTGATGGTTCTAATGAACAATTAGGTTGGAATTTAAATATTTCAGCTACTGCTACACAAACAGAAGATGACCCACGAGATAGATGGTGCTTACTCGCAACTATGAACCCTTCCAGTCCATTTTTTCGTAAATATTATATTCCATCTTATATGGGTGATATTGGATTAGTTCAATATCCTATCACTGCTTCTACTAATGATGCTTTGTATAGGGGTTGTTTTAAAGGTTGGTTTAATCCAAGAATAAGTAATAGATTTTTCAAAGAGAATAACAACGGAGGCGGTCGTAGAAAAGCACCTATGACACCAGAAAATATTTTCTATGATAAAGATGGTTTAGGAGTATTAACATTCAACCCAACTGGAAGTGTAGGAACTTCTAACACTCTATTAAATATCGGTTTTAACATAAATACTCAAATACAACAATTTGATACAGATGGTTGGTTAAATAGTGATATTAATTATTTAGCAATTGCTTATAAAACAAATAACGATATTGACGCATTTAGAACGATGGAAGGATATGATAGATTTCAAGTTGGACAACCAGATAATCTTGAACTTGGATACACTCTTGGATTTAACGAAATAACCGACAATACTGACGTATTAACACTTACAGATTTAAATGCTACTACAAAACAATTATTAGCAACAGCAGATATATCCATAGGTAGTCAAGCATTCTCTAATCATATACAACTTTCTAACCTTCCTATCATTTCTCAAAATGGGGTAGTATCCAGTATAAACAAAACTATATATGTGTGTGATAGTTTATGTATTGACAGCACTCACGATACATCTTCATTTAGATATTATTGTGATAAGGCTCCTTATCCATTATGGATAGACTTGAATAACTTGGAAACGATTGAACTTAACAAGATAGACGTATACATATCTACTGATGAAAATACTCCTCAAAAATCACTTACTGGAAATACTCAACTTGTTATTCAATTTAGGGACAAAACAAGCGGTCAGTTGATTAATTCTATTCCAGTTAAAAGTGTGCCTATAACAATGACTTATTAAAGTAGTCATAGGGGATTATTAAGGGAGGAAAAAACAATTTTCAATCATATGGAAAGTAGAGATATTGATTTTTATGTTTTGTTCAACTTTGACTTTAATTTTTTTTTCTACTTTCCTCCCTATGTCCCTAATCAATTGGAGAGGTGTTCTATTTTTAGAATTTAGTTTGAAAAAATAAAAAAATATAATTAAGATATATATATATAACTATGGATTTCAACGCCGAAGAGGTTTCACAATCTATCCCAAGTCGTTCATCTTACGCTCCAAGTGATAAGCAAAAATCGTATGTTGCTGGTGATACAATCCGTTTTCACATTCCACAATTTGACGCATTTATTGACCCAAGACAAACAAGGCTTAATTTTAAAGTAAAGGTAAGTGGTGGAGATGCTCTAATGCGTTTTTCTAACAAATGCGGTGTTCATTCTCTTATTGAAGGTGTTAGGGTATATGACGCAAATACTAACCTACAACTTGAAACTTTACAAAACTATAACGCTATGGCGGAAAAATTCCATATGTATAGTGAGAATACATCTATTAGAAATAAAAGAGGTTTGATTGAAGGACTTGAATATACTTCTCGTGCCTTTGATAGTGAACTTTATGACAATTATCCAGCAAGAACTGCTGATACATCACAATTATTTAATCATCAATACAAAACTGGTAGTGATGCTACTTTTACTGCTAATGCTCTACCTACAAGCGACCCAAATACTATTGAAGTAGCACTTCATCTTTATTCTGGTATTCTTGGTGCTTTGTCTAACAAAATGTTTCCAGTTGTCCTCACAAACGGATTAAGAATTGAAGTTGACCTTGCTCGTGCCGAACAAGCATTAGAATTGTGGACTGCCGAGGGTATGGTTAAGACTGATGGTCAACTTGACCCATTTTTAGGAAGTGGTGATAGTTGCCGTTTCGGTATTATACGACCAACTCCTACTACTCCTAATCCTTTGACTGCGGTTGAATTGTATACGGAAAAAAATGCTGGATTTAACCAAATTGTCATAACTGGTGGTCCAGCCACCGCTCCAACACAAGATGCTATTAATGATGGTTGTGGTATTGTTAAAAATCAACTCGTAGGAGCAGTCAATCTCGTTGTGGGAAAAACTCTTTGGGGTTTTGATAACCAAAATCCCCCAGTTTGGAGGAATATGGGAGTTATTACTGGTGTGGAATGTAATGCTGGTGTAGATAATGGCGGACTTATGAGGGTTCAAGTTAATCTTGATGGAAGTGGTGCTATTGGTAGTCTGTTTACTGGCGGAGCTGGACGAGGAGTTAATTCAATTTCTACTCAAAACACTTGCGGTGTTTTGGGAAATCAATTCTTCCAAGACCAAAACAACAAAGTTAGAATTGATGTTTATGATGTCCAATTTATCGTTAAAACACTTCAACCTCCCCAAGCCTACGTTAATTCTATGTTGAAACAAGTAAGCACAAGTGAAGGAGTTAATTACGATTATTTGACGATTGATACATACAGAAATAATATTCTTGCTGGTGAGCGTGTAGCACAATTGAATATTCCAACTCTAAATCACAGAGCAACAAGCATTATGACTTTACCTATTTCTAACTCTATACCTAACTCTGTGATATATAATAATCTATCAACTATCTTGGATACTGCCTCCAATTACAACTATTTAATTGATAATAAACTTCAACCTACAAGGAAAGTTCGTCTTACACAACTATCTCAAACTATTCCTAAAACAGAACAACTTGCTTTATTTGAATGTGAAAAAGCGTTGAGTAGTATCAAAATACAACCTCGTCAATTAGATTATCAAGCAGAAAACTTTTTTATTGGAAGAGCATTGGCGAGATATGGAGGTGTATACAATTTGGCTGAAACTGGAAATGCTTCTCTTCGTGTAGAATTTACTAACCCAGTTCTAAATAAGTTAATGATTACTTTTATAGGGGGTCTTCGTCGTTTAGTGATTAACAAAGATGGTAGATATATTGAAACTTAAATTAATAAAAATTAAAATATTTATTTATTACATATAATATATAAATATGGAAAGTCGTAGAGAATTATTACAATTTCAACCCACAAATCTCGGTGCTGGTGGAATATTCTCCCCAGATAGAAATGGTCTTCAACAAGTCGTTTTCCAAATCCCTAAACTTCCTCGTGTTATGATGGGACAAACATTAAGGGTAAATGGTAAATTCAATTGCTTTAAATCAAATGGTGGTCGTGCGAGAAATGCTACAAATTGGTTGGCGAATAATCCAACAGATGAGGCTTTTTATATTGACGGCAGAATTGGTGTAAGTAGTTGTGTAGACACTTTGAGTATTCAAAACCTTAAAGGAGCAACATATTCAAATGTTAAAAATTATAATCGTTTGTTGAGTAGTATTGTTCCCCTAAATCAATCATTCCATTCTTATATTAATGGTTGTGATGACGAATATGGTCAAGGTAAAGAAATCACACAAGCAAAACGTTGTGATAAAGAATTCGCTTTTTCAATTCCCCTTCTTGATGGATTTTTACAAGCAAATCCTATTGATATGGATTTAGTTGAAGGTCTTGTAATCACTCTCACTCTTGCTCCATCTAACTTTGTGATAAATAATAACTACTGGTATAATCAAGGAGCAAATACGCCAGATGGAGCATATTACGAATGGAGTGATTTAGTTCTTTCTGTTGAAACCGAAGTTCCAGACGCAAAAGGACAAGAAAGTATGATGGCGAACCGAAATGGAATTATGGAATATCAAACATATTCTTCTTTCTATAATGTTATTGTATCAAACCAACATAATCTTTCGTTCTTGTTTAATACAAGACAAACATCGGCTATTATAGGAAATATTATACCGAGTGAGTGGTTGAACAACCTTCAATACAACTCCTCTTCTACTCCTCAATTGTTATACAAAGATGGAAATGGAATACTCAATAACAATATTCGTATGAATGCTTTTACTTATCAAAAGAGCGGTGTGCGATTACCTTATGATTTTGAAATTAGAAGTCAACAAACACAAGACCAAGGAACTGCCGATAGTGTGAAAAACTTGACCGAATTGAATGCTATTCGTGATGTATGGGATAGTCATAATTTCCTCAAATCTCTCAAAACTGAATTGTGTAATCCTTTGAGTGATGCCGTTCGTAATAAATTTGACAGAAAAAGATATTCTATCGTTGAAGAAGATTATGTTAATAACTATTCTATTGGTGTCAACTATTCTAAATTGGATAGTGGTGTTGATTTCCGCAACGAAACATTTTCTCTTCGTATTCAGTCTCGTCTCCCAGCAGACCAATCTTTTGAACCTCATAGTCTGTTTTTGTTTGTTAAGAACGAAAATCAAGTCATATTTAGAAATGGAATGGTGAGTGTTCTTTCATAAGGATAATTAAATTTTTTTGTAGTTTAGTTTTTTTCAAATTAATTTTTATATTTGAATATATATATAAATTAAAGATGAGTTCAAGCGGATTACCAGATATTTTGAAGGTCGGTCCTTTGAAAAGACCAGTCAATCAATCTATGTCTACTGATATTCTTCAACCGACTACATTTTCTCAAAAGGGTATGAAGTTTGTTTTGGAGAAGAAAGGTATTTTAGACAGCAACTCTCAACTAAATATCGCACAAATTGTAAAATGGACACAACAACCAACTATTGATACTAATTCATACCTTCCAACTGCTACTGGTGCTTTGGCGATGATAGAACGTGCCTACCTTACAATTGGAGGTAGGGAAATTAGTGATTTGCGTGATGTTGGGCATTATAATACTTGGAAACGTCTACATTATTCAAACGAATACAGAAAAGGCGTGGCTATGCCTCATCAAGGAGGAAATGATGTTATGATGGGTTCTGCTGGACTTCCATCTGCTACAAATGACCCTACTGATAAACGTGCGAGAGGATTTTCCCCTCCTTATGGTGTCATTGGAAGAGAAAGTAGTGAATATGGTAATAACGATTATTTAAGTGATGCGGATTACGGAAAACAAGTTGACGCACAAGTCAATTCATTTGATAAAAAAAAACGCCTTCTTACAACCGACCCAAACACAACTCCATCTTTTTTGATTGCTCTTTCCCAATTATGCCCAGTTCTTATTGGATTTCAATTGCCGTTATTTGCTATTAATCAAGAAGTAGCACTCCATATTGAATTTGCCCCAGATACTATTGGACATAGATTTATGTATAATAGGTTTAATGCGAATAATGTTCAACAAGTTCCAGCAGAAATGTTCTCTACTATTGTTGAGGAAGAATGCTTTTTAGTTATGGATACTTTATATTATGGTGATTTGATGGAAGATATACAAGAACAAATCTTTTCTCGTGGAGGTTATTCAGTTCCATACGACGATGTGATTACTCAACGAAATTACATCACTTACAACGTTGCCGATGGTGAAACTACTCACGACCTTCAAATTCCTCTATCACAACGAAGAGTGAAACGAATTATTGTTCAACAACAGCAAGATTTATTTGATAAAATAACAGCACAACCGAGCGGATATTACAACTCACAAGCACTACGAACTGGTAGTGAATATAACTTCCGCATTGATAGTAAGAATGTATACTCTTTACCTATGAAGAATGTTGCTCTTCAACGTGCCGAAGCAGATTTAGTTGAGGGTATTCCTCTTGTGATGAACTCGGCATTATATTCATTCTCAAATCAAGCAAATCAAACGACTGGTGAAATGGTGTTGCCTAATGATAGTAATATCACTCCTCGTCTATTGAACTCTCATATCCAATCTGTTGAAAGTGGACTTCAAGGTTGGATAGGTCTTAAAATAGAAAATCAATTCGGTCAAGGACACAAAATGGGAATTCAACCAGTTATTTTCACAACCAAAGGTAAAGCAACTCAATATGACGATGGAACTGGAAATCCTACTACTTCTACTTCTCGTCAAGTTCGTTTTTTCTCATTATATCAACGTGTAATGAATATTAATGGAGGTTTAGTAGAAGTAATTGACTAATTTACTACGTTTCTCTCTATGATTATTTACAAGAAAGATAAAATGACAAGATAAAATAAAGATGCGTTAGTTAAGTTAATTAAATGTATTAAGGATATATATAATTAACTATGCCATTCAAGGTAAAGAAAACCGAAGACGGAAAATTTGGATTGTATAACACTACCAAAAAGGAAATGAGTAAGCGTTCATTTAAGACGAAAGAAAGTGCCGAGAAGATGGCTCAACATTACGACAACTTTTCAAAGATGAGAAATACAAAGAAGAAAGAAGAACCAAAAGAAGAAAAAGAAGATTAAGCAAAATACCATTCGTGTATATCATCTAAAAACGTTTCATCGTCCCACTTTTTATCTTCCACTATTTTAGAAAAATATGCTCTACGCTGTCTTTTTATGTTTCGTTTATATCTTCTCTTATCTCGTTTGGAATTTTTGGGAGGAAATCGTGTATCTATTAACTGCTCTTCTTCTTCTAAAATCGGTGATAAAGTTGGGACGTGAATATATGACATAACGATATATATTATCTTGTGAAAATATATATGGTAAAATACGAAAAATCTAAATATAAGTTCGTTAGATATGAAAAGTCTAGTAAGGCTGGTAAGATGTATACCGCAATCCTCAAAAATAAAGAAAACGATAGAGAGGTCAAAATACATTTTGGAGATAATAAATTAGGCAACTATCAAGATAAAACTGGATTGAATGCTTATCCTAATTTAGTTCATAAAGATAAAGTTCGCAGACGCAATTTCCGTAATCGGTTTAGTGGATTGAAACAGAAACAAGATTGGAGTAAATACTATACACCCCTTTATTTCGCTTGGTCTAAATTATGGTGATGCGTTTTTAATGAATATATTATAATATCAAGGAATATTAATAATGTATAAAACAAATCATTTATATCAATCTATTCACGAAAAAAATGAACGAGATGGTGAACAAGGAGAGAAACAAGCATT
>Ga0136656_1000723_pt1 | contig 11631 bp, 10 predicted proteins | sample CPBDNA_9_FD_94862 | JGI IMG/M metagenome (GOLD analysis project Ga0136656, IMG submission 94862) | Freshwater to marine salinity gradient microbial communities from Chesapeake Bay, USA - CPBay_Sum_15_0.8_DNA (version 2) | ecosystem: Environmental > Aquatic > Marine > Coastal | place: USA...
AGCACTTGTTAATGCATCTGCATTACTGGCTGTACCTGTTAAATTACCTGTAAAGCCGCCGCTACCAATTGTGCCGCCGCCTTCTATAAAAACTTGTTGTCCAGGACCTACATATAAATTGCCTTGTAATCCAGGCTCTGCAACTATGTTACCACCATCAGTAAAACTTAATGTTCCAAAGTTTCCATTACTGTTTAATTTTAATTGGGCTGTGGTGTTATCACCATCACTGTTTATAGTGAATACGTTACCTTCTAGATTGGTAACTTGTTGAGTTGATTCGATTTGGGTAACATTACCCTCAATCGTTAGTCTACCCTTGACTACTAATTCTTCATCAACACCGATATAAGTACGTTTTGTTGCCATTTAAAATTTCCTATGCTCTATTAAGTTCTATAAGACTATTTATCATAAATCTTAAATATGGAATTCCACTCAAAAAAAGAGCCCTCAAAGAGAGCTCTTAATTTTTCTAATAAGTCTTTCGGCTTACTGGAATGTTACACCTGACAATGTGACTGCGTCAACATAGTCTGCCGCATTACCAAGAGATGAAGCAGTATTTGTAAGTTCTTTATAACCGTATCTGGTCATGAAACTTACTACTGGTTCAAATGTGCTTGGGTCCATTACTGGGCCTGTGCTCATTAATGGAATGTACGGACAATAGAATGCTGGAGCATCAGTTTCGCTTGATCCTTTGTAACCAACAAGAACTTTAGTTCCGTCAGCCGCATAGTTATCAGCAAAAACTTTGATTGATCCGTTTAGTGTACCAACAAATTTAGTATTTGTAGGTGCTTCAAAAGATCCTTCAGTTGTTCTAGCAAATGTTGAAGTACTTGCAGATTGTAGTATTGTCAATGCTTCTGGAGAAACAACAATATAGTTACCAGCACCACGTCTTGTTCTAGCCGCGATTCTGTTAGCCGCTCTGTTAATCTCGATTGCTAATAGAGCATGTCTATCACCAATATATGCTGGAGTACCTGTTAGGGAACCACCGAAGTTCAAAGTTGTACCTGCACCTGCAAGAGTTCTTAGTGAACCGATAATTTCTTGGTCGATTTCAACTACGATTTCTTGTGCTAATGCCTGCATAATTTCTGCTTCGACGTCTACGCCATGCATTGATTCTGCGTCTTGAGCCGCCTCAAAAGTCCATCTAGCACTTAGACGTCTTGTCTTTGCTTCAACGGTTTCTTTTAAGATTTGAATGCTCATTTTTCTTCCTGCACTACCTTCAGCAGTTGCCGTAGCATCTGGAGATCCTGCATATGAAGAAGCAAGTTTAAATGGGCTTAGAGCCTCATCACCTGCTGTTGCTCCACCACCAGATTCCGCATAACGTACTCTTAATGTGTGGATTTGGCCCACTGGACCACTCATTGGTTGTACACCAACAAGTTCGTTAGCGATAACAGAAGGCATAACCCTTCTAATTAACGGTAACATTACTTTGTTTAAAGTTGCGACTGAACCTGCACCTGTGGCACCTGCTGTTGCGGCCTCTGACAAATGTCTTTTTGTATTCTCGAGGACAACATCTAAAGAAGATTTTCTGTTTCCAGAAAGACCTTCTAGTAAAGCGTCTTTAGTTGCTGACCAGTTGCTTTCAAATAAGTCTGCCATTTCTAACTCCTATTAATTTATTGAAAGTCCGGCTAATTTACGAATCATGTCAATTTCTACAACATCATTCGCACTTTTGTCATCGGCTACTGTTATTACAGCCGCCTTATTACCAGTATGTTCACTAGTAACTGATTCTGACAATGTCTTCTTCACTCTTGGTGTTTCTCCATCTAAAACTGAAGGCAAGTACTTGTTAAAGGACTCTTCCAGTTTTTCAGTTTTAACACTTTCAAGTAAATCTGACATGATTTCTTTCTTTTCTTTACCCAATGGGGCCATCAATTCGTTTAGTTTTTCCTTTCTTTCGAAACGATCTTCTGAAACTCTTAACTTAGATTCAGTTAATTTAACTGCTTCTTCTTTCTTAGCAATTTCTTGCTTAGATTCGTTAAGTTGATTTTCCAACTGAGTTACCTGTTTTTGTATTTTCTTGATTTCTTTTGCTTCATTCAAATAGCTCACGCCATATTCATTTGCAAATGCTTCAAAAATTCTTCGACCGAAGTCATTTTCACGTGCTTTAGTGATATCATCACGGAAAGATTTAACTTCATTAGTAATAACGTTATTGACAACGCTTTCGACCTTGTCTGCCGCTTTCTTAATGAAATCTTGTTTGGCTTCTGCTAATTGCTTCTTGCCTTCTCTTACCATTTTGACTTTCTGTTCTACAAGACCTTTTTTGTCTTCGTGGAACTCTGATAGTTCATTAGCAAGTTGCTCTGCAACAAAATTATCTAATTTAGTTACATGTTCACTTGTTCTTGCTCTATCTGCTCTAAGTTCCTTAACTTCTTTAGCAACCATTTCAGTTACAAATTTGTCAAGTACTTTGGAGTGCTCACTAATTGCTTTCGTGTATTTTACTCGATCGTTCGCAAGGGCTTGTTTTTCTGCTACAATTTCAGAAATTTCTGCTTCTACTTTTTCAGAAATAAAGTTGTCAACTGCTTCTACTATTTGACCTTTGTCATGTTCGTATCGCTGTGCAAACTCTTCTCTAAGTTCCGCAGTAAGTTCTTCTCTTGCTTCAGAAATTCTACCTTCCCATGCTTCTTGAAGAGCAGATTTAACATCTTCTGTTAATTCTGCGTTCTCAAGTAGTTCTGTAAAATTCACTGCCATAGTAGTCTCCTACTTATAATTTTAAATCATTGATGAAACCAGTGATTGCTTTCACCAAGTGTTTTTCTGCACTTTTATCGTGTGTTAATGCACTAGCGGTCTCAAACATTTGAGCTCCGCCTCGCATATTAAATAAACTTTCATATATAGATTTAGGATAGGCATCAGGGGCACTTGGTTGTGCCACAATGTCCACTGTAACAATGTCAAAGTCGCTTACTTGTCCACTTTCGTTGACGTTTCCACTACCTCTACTGCTTACACCAAGTTTAGCACCTGCTTTTAATAATGCTCTCGCAATATTACCCATCGGTGTTTCTATAATTTTAAGTTTGCCCAAACCGTTTGAATCGTCATAAGTCATTTCTTGAATTATGTGACTCACACGGTCTAAATTTATTTGTAATTCTTCAGGGTGATCTAACTCACCCATCACAGTCTCACCTTTGGCAAGACGTTCTTTTACACTATCAACAGCCTTTTTAATTTCATCTTTGGGATATACTCTACCGTTTTGGTTTTTTACATCACCTTGTATGAATAAACCCTGCATATATAGGTCTTTACCATCTTTAGATTCCATAATCTGGACGTTAGATGCTTCTGGACTTAGATATTCATATAGTTTATTAGCCATTGTTTACTCCTATCAACTAAAAAAGATTATACTTTTTTAGGTTCAACTTTAATGTTGTCTGATGGTGTGTGATCTTTTGCTGACTCACCTTTGTTGCCTTCGCCGCCGTCTTTTAGAACAACTGCTTTAGTTTTACCGTCTGCGATTTTAGATGGAGCAGGCATTTTCATACCTTGTTCGTTATCTGCTTGTCCGCCACTTGGTGCCGCTACATTGTCAGAAAGTTTAGTTGCTTCTTCAACAACTTCGTCTGACTCTTCTGCAACTTCTTCGTCTAAGTCATATTCGACTGACTCTAGGTCCATTTCATCTGGCATTTCAGCATCCATTTCTGCTTCTTCGCCGTCTTCCATATCGCCTTCTTCGTCGTCTGCTAATAATTTTTCAAATTCTGCTTTGAGGTCTTCTAGCTCGTCTTCGATATTATCAACTTTATCTTCTAGGTCTTCTTCACTGTCATCTTCAGCGTCTAACTCTAACTCGTCTTCTGCTTCGTCTTCAAATGTACCTTCTTCGTCTGCTGAAATATCATCTGCAAAGTCATTTGATTGATCAATTACTTCATCAACTTCAAATTCTTCTTCGACTGCTTCTTCAACAGCCTCTTCCTCAGATTCCTCTGATTCTTCTACTGCTTCTTCTTGTGATTCTTCAACTGCTTCTTCCTCTGAAACGTCTTCGTCTAGAACTTTTTCATATTCTGCTCTTGCTTTAGCAACAACATACTCATGAAGCAATTCTTCCGCTTTTTCGTTTTCTTCGGCTAGTAATAGTTCAAGAATGTTTTCTAATTGTGTTCTTGATTCTGACATTGTGGTCTCTCCGATTAAATTTTTTTTTGGTGGCTCAAACGTAAGTGTCTAAACTACCCTGTTAAGTACTTATATGATGTATGTATATTTGTTGCAAAACGGTGTGAAAATGATGTTTTTGATGCGAAAATGGTGATTTCGCATTATTATGTCTTAATATTTACTATTTTAGGTGTTTACTTAAAAACTAGTTTAAATTAAACCGCCACCTGAATCGCCTGAAGGAGACGCATACATGACCTTAACAAATTTATCATGTTCTGTTTTTTCTTTCTCTTTAAGATCCCTTACTTTTCTTAGTTTGCCTAACTCTTCCAAAGTAAGTTTGGATTTTCTAGTGTCCTCTTTACTTCTTTTAACAAACTCGTCAAGTTCTGGATTGTAAAATTCTATTAATCTCATTATAAACTACCCGGTCCTCCTGGTGTTATAGGTGGTGTTGGTTGTCCTCCACCTGCATCATCAGTATTTATGCCTTCTTCACCGGCCGTTGGATCTTCCAATGGAATATCTCCTGCTGGTATTTCAAAATTAGGATCTACTGCCATTGGGTCATTAGGTCTAATACCTAAGTTTCTAAGTTCTGCGGATTTACCATCCTGTGTTTCGTATTTCTCATATCCGTTTTCAGATCTCCAGAGCTCTTCGTTTTCTTTTATCTCTTGCTCTGTAAGTCCCAAGTATTTTTTAAGTTTAAATTGGTTGGATAGGTGAGGAACTGCCGCTACTGCATTATATAATTGAGCACGTTCTGTATCCAATTGTAAGTCTTTATATGTGCTAAAATTAAGTGGTTTATTGAATTCTATATTGAATAATGCATTATCTATATCAACACCACGATGCTTTAAAAACATCTTAAATTCTCTGTCTAGGTCTTCTTGTATCTGTCTTTGAAGCCTTTCTACATACTTTGCAAACCTATATTCTTGTATATAAGCAACACCTACTTTACCGTCGTTGTATACTGCTGACCCGTCATCAGGCCCTGTAGGTAAGTAAGAACTTGGTATTCTAAGTCCTCTTAATAGTTTATTGTTAAAGTATCTTAAGTCATCTATTTGTCCTAAGTTCTCTCCGCCTGGTAGTGTGTCAACTTTTGAACCTCTACCATCTGCCGTTTGTGCAAAGAAGTAGTCTTCCAACATACTCATTGGATTATACGCGGCATCTACAACGCCACTGCCGTCTGCTTTCTTATTAGGTACACGTTTTTGTTGTACTTCATATTTTACTTGTTCTAAATACTGTCTTGCTTTGTGAGGTGGCATATTACCAACATCAATCATAAACACACGTCTTTCAGGTGCTCTGTGTACCCTGTATATAATTATAGAGTCTTCAAGCAATTCCTTTTGCTTGAAAACCTTAAATATAGGTTCTAATATACTAACACCAAATGGCCATGCATGGTCCATGCCCTGTGTTAAACTTACGTGAACAATGTGTTTAGCATCAACAGGTGTGCCTTGATCTGCACCATCTATTGCTCCAGTACCATAAGCATTTGCTGTACTGTTTACGCCTGCCATTACACCTGTAAGACCCTGTCCACTTCCGTATGGTCTTGCATGTAATCCTGCTACACTTGTTGCTGTTAATTCTTCAAATAGGGGTTCTAAATTTTTAATAAAGTAAGTTTCAATCTTCTTACCTTCACTTTCGTTTACAATAACCTTTTCAATGTTTGCAGGATCAACCCAATATAACTTATATGTTTCTGGGTCTCTGATAAAGAATTGATCTCCGTATTTAATAGTACTTCTAAATATACCAAATACCCTTTTGTGTAAATCGTTTAATTTACTCCATTGTTTAATTGTTTTGCTGATAATGGAATTTTCTGTATCTGTAGGATCTGCATTAAACTTGACTTCAAAAGGTAATCCTGTATATTCATCTTCTTGTGTGCCAAATTCTGCGACTGTATCCAAAGCGGCATTTATTTCCAAATCGTTATCCATTTGGTCATACTGCATATATCTCATTAATCTGTTGGGAGAACCTGCATATACTTCAGGTAGCCAACTTGCATATCTGCTGGAAGCCGCACCAGGACCTGTTTCAGAATGGTTGCCTGTTACATTCAGTGGTAATCCACTGTTGTCGACTGATGTAAAATACTTTTTCCAACTCATATAAGATTCCTTTTAGTTATATTACACTATTTATCTGAAGTTGTCAAGAAGAAACTGGAAGTCTTGGCTACATATTGCCTTGTTCTATGGTTTTTGTTTGTTTTCTTGTTAAGAGGATAAGAGTTTCTAGATATTTTTTCATTTCTTCATTGGATAGTCCTTGCACGTTATCTGTGTCGAAGGATTGTTTAAAATCACGACCGGATATACCCCTCATATTATCTGGACCTCGTGCCGCCTGCATTTGTAAATTAGTCTCTATCGCTGAGAGTTGACCTGCCTTATGTAATTTCATATACATATCCATACTCTGTTGTTCTTTATTGCTTAATGTTGTAGAACCCAAACTGATTACTTGAGCTGGAGAACTTTGATTACCCGCTGTATTTAAAAATCTTTGACCCTGTACGTCTCCTAGGTAACCAGGTGTCGTTTTACCATATTGATTTGTTCTGGATTCAACTTTATCATTGGTAAATCTAACGGGTGCCGCAGGACCCATAAATTCCGGATCTACCTCTTTAACTATTCCTACCTTTTCTGCAATATTTTGTGCTGTGTCAAAACTGTATTTTTGATTTAATGAAGTTTGAATTTCCTGTCTTTTAGCATCTTTTCCTGCTTGTATTTCTTCTTCACTTAATTCATAAAAAGGAAGCAATGCTGACTTTATTCTTAAACCTATACCGTGAAGCATTACACCGAATTCCATTGCTATCATATCAAACAATTTTACAAGAGCTGGTTTTACAACGTCAGTAAATGTTTTGAAAAATCCTGCATCTTTATTTTTATCTAAGAAATCCTGTACCTTTTGGTTAAATAGTCCAATTTTTACAGTCATAAAGTCTATTGCTACAGGAAGTTTTTCACCCAAACTTTTTGCTATTTCTGATTGATTACCTTCTATTCCAAAAAATGTTTGTGCTAGTTCTGTTACTGCATTTCTTAATGCCTTAAAAGAATTATTAAATGCATCGTAATCTATACCTTCTATAAACGACATAATAAACTTATCTTTTACTGCACCGAATGTGGTTATAAGTTGCGTTCCTGTAGAAGTCAACAAATTCATAGTTCTTTGGAATTCCACTGGAGTTAGATCTACTCCGGCTTCTGCTATTTTTTTCACCGATTTTTCAAATTGCATCACACCTTTAGCCAATGCCAGAGCCTGAGCATCACCTGTTCTGGCAATAGCAAATATTCTCTGTTTTTCTCCCTCGGTCAACTGACCCATAGTTTCTGTAAATTGTAAAGCAACATCTTCGCCGTCTAACAAACCACGATTAAATCCTTGTACTACCCTATTAAAGTCTCCTGCTAGGCTGGGTAATACAGTTACAAATCTTTTTGCGGCTTCACTGAATCCTATTGCACCAAACGAACCTGCTTCTATGGCCGCCGCGGCTAGTTCACCACCTAGTTCACCACCTGTTGCTCTTAAAACACTTGCAAACTCCTGGGTGCCTTTTATCAGTTCCTGTCTTGCGTCTTCATTTAGCATTAACAGTCTTGCTTGAAAGTCTGATTGTGATTGCAATAATTGTATAGTAAATGCTCGAACAGTTTCAACACTTTCCCCTAATACACCTGAATATTCAATTTGTGTTTCTAAAAGTTTTTCTGTTCGTTGTATTAATCTAGTTCGTTGTTTTTCATCTAATTGGCCAATATTTCCCAATCTAGTTGCAAAGTTTATTTCTTCTTTTAAAATATCTATGTTGTCTTGTAGTGTTAATCCAAAATCGGCACCATTTGCATTTAAGGCATTAAACTGTTTAAGTAAATTATTAACAGAATCTCCTCCCAATGCCTGTATGGCTCCTGCCGCACCTAGAGTAAAGTTAGTGGCTTCCTCTAAACTCATACCCAATGATCTCAAAGCAAAATTAAAATCCATAAATTCGCCGGCTTGATTTAACCCAACGTCAGTCAATTGGTTAAGCGATGCAGTATATCTAAATAAAGTATCTGTAGTTAAGGCCGCTATAGCACCAGCAAGTGCGGCAGAGCCCTTCACTACTGTTCCTATAAATCCGCCTAAACCAACTCCCAAAGCCACAGATGCGGCTCTTAATTTACCATATTCTTTAACAGTATTTTTAACTTCTTTTGTTTCTTCTTTTTTTGTTTGTGTGGATTCTTTAGAGGCCTTAGATGCATCATTGGCATCTTTATTACTACCCTTACCTCCTGTAATTGCTTTTATTAACTTTTCGTTTTCGGATTGTATAGTACCTGACAATTTAGACATATCAGACGCCATTTTTTTCATGGTCACTTCTTTAGCCCAATCTGGTACTACTGTTTGTCCATTATCTAAATTAATTGTATCCATCTACTAAAATTCCATTATATGCTGTTTTAACTATGATAAATATATCGTAGATAAACTCATATAGTATTTATCAGAAGAATTAACAGGAGTTTTAATTATGACGAATAAAACAAATCCATTAGCAGGACATTTTAGACAACCTAAATTGTACATGAAATTACCTAGTGGAGGTTTGTTCAATACAGACGAAGATCTAGATTTTCCAGAAAGCAAAGAAGTTGCCGTTTTTCCTATGACAGCAAAGGATGAAATCTTAATGAAGAATCCAGATGCATTGTTGAATGGTGAAGCAGTAGTACAGGTTATTAAGAGTTGTGTTCCTAGTGTATTGAAGCCACAAGAATTAACAAATATAGATGTAGATGCAATACTTATGGGTATTCAGTCTGCTACCTATGGTGACGAGATGGAAGTAACTGCAAAATGTAAAAATTGTGAGGACAAAGAACTAACAGGTACAACAAGTATACAAGACTCATTGGACCAAATACAACCTTTAGAAGAAATTAATATTGCAGAATGGGAAGGGTTAAAAGTAGCACTAAGGCCTGTTAAATATAAAAGCACTATAGAAGCAGGACTTATAAATTTCCAAACAACTAGAAGTTTACAGGGAATATCAGAGTTGCCTGACGATATGGACAAACTGCGAATATTCAACGAAACATTTAATAGAATTGCTGTTTTAAACTTTAACTTAATTGCAGACAGTATAGAAAAAATAATTATGCAGGAAGGAGAAGAAACTATTGAAGTGACTGATCGAGAACATATTATAGAGTTCTTAAATAACTGTGAAGCATCTATTGGAAAGAAAATAGAAGAACAAAGCAGTAAAATTTCCACAAATGGTATTAAAAAAGAAATACAATTCCTTTGTGAAGATTGTAAAGAAGTTACAGAAAGTACAATAGTATTAGATCCTGTAAATTTTTTCATGGCTTCCTAGCGACAGCCGAACCTGAAGAAATAGTTCAGTTCCTAGAGAAGTTAAAAACAGACAGATCGGCACTTTATAAGAACATTGTAGAATTAACAATATACAGTGAAGGCAAAGTTTCTTATACTGAAGCATGGAATATGTCTACTGAAGAAAGGTCGTTATTTATAGAAGTGTTAAGCAACTACACCAAAGCAAAAAACGGCGATAGTTCTGAAAGCAACGAATACTTATAATGTGGTTATATAAACAAAAAGAAGTCACAGAATTACCAGAAGACTGTGAAGCATTTGTATATCTTATCACAAACAATACCAACAATAAAAAATATGTAGGTAAAAAACTTGCAAAGTTTAAAATCACAAAACCCCCTTTAAAAGGCAAAAAGAACAAACGACGTGGTTATAAAGAATCAGACTGGCGTACTTATTGGGGTAGTAATGATTACTTAAAAGAAGATGTAATTGAGTTAGGTGAAGACAATTTTACAAGAGAAATATTATATTTTTGTCCAAGTAGAGGTGTTGCCAGTTACTTAGAAGCCAAAGAACAATTTGATAGAGAAGTACTATTATCAGACGACTACTACAACGGAATTATCAACGTTAGAGTAGGCGGTTCAAAAATCCTTAAAGAAGCATTGTCAGACTGATAACTATTTGCTGATAAGAACTCATTATGGCCCAAACAGACACCAAGTCAAACTAACACAGGCACACATAGGATCATACACCGGCCCCAACCGAGGCAAATTAAATCGGGCTCCTTGACAATCCGTTAAACACGGTGCGGGATTCTGGAGATGTATGACGGCAAAGATACAAACACACGTTAAACAGTATTAAAAGGATGTAGGCTCTGAGAAAAAGCAACCTACAAGTTATGTAACTGAACTTACAAAGGTTACGTGGCTTCCGTGAGATTCGTGACGGTAGTGTATGGGGACAGAAGGCTCACCGGTTCCTAATAGCACCCGAAGTTAAGATGGCGATGGCATCACATGATGACACCATTCTCACCTTGTATAGGTGAGTTATGACTCCAACATACATGATAACGGTATACTTAAAAAAACTTTCAAACAAATGAAAGAGTGAAGTGAAACGAAACGATTGAATGTAGTTTGAAAAGGTCCGTAGGACCTATTTAATGCGTTACTTACAATTCCAACTATGTAAATATTTGTGTTTTGCTAATGTTTCTACTATGTTATCTGGCATATCAATTAATTCACCCAACAACAAATTTCCAATAGTTAATCTTTTATCGTCAAAGTCGTATGGAATTTTTTCCTGTACCTGAGTATAAAATTTAAACATTCTACGCATCTGAGTGTTCTGTTTACTCACAGTATTATATACTCCTTGTCCAAACCACATAAACAATGTGTTACGCATCAGTGTAGTACATTCTATTTGATCAGGAGTAATATCTAAATCATTATCTAGATATACTGAATAAAAAGATTTACCCACATGTGGATATGCCATATATAACTTTCCTGGCTCTCGAGTAATTGTAAAATGATCAAGTGCAGAGTTCGGTAGTGTTACCCCGGCATCTCCATCACACATAAAATAAATTGTTGAACTATTCAGTTTGTTTTGTAAAAATTCTAAATGATGGATTCTGTAATTAAAGTCTCTAAGCACTTCATATAATTCAGAATCATTTTGTTCTGCGTAATTGTGTAATTCTACAAAATCACTATGCAAAACATTAAGGTCGTCTCCCAGATTTTTTTCTGGCATTCTGTCAGCAACAAAATTTTTAATATCATTTAGTTCAGACAGAATATCCTGTTCAGTTTCTCCAAATCCGTAAAATTCTTTTCTGCTGATTAGATTGTTTTCCTGACTTTTCATTCTGTTGTAGAAAAGTCTACCGTGTTCTGTATCGTAAATTTTGTATGTTAGTGTATAGGATTTTTCTTTTCCAAAGTGTATATCAATTAACATACTCTGTATCCGTGTTATAACTTGTAAACCCGCCTTCTTTTA
>Ga0136656_1000726_pt1 | contig 11614 bp, 6 predicted proteins | sample CPBDNA_9_FD_94862 | JGI IMG/M metagenome (GOLD analysis project Ga0136656, IMG submission 94862) | Freshwater to marine salinity gradient microbial communities from Chesapeake Bay, USA - CPBay_Sum_15_0.8_DNA (version 2) | ecosystem: Environmental > Aquatic > Marine > Coastal | place: USA...
AATTTTTCTCCCCTTCTAAGCATAGCTGTAATATATGCCCTTGATTCTTCAGGTAGTCTATCAAGAGCGTCTCTCCAAATCAACTCTTCCCCTACCATAAGTCCCCATTCTTTTTGCAACTCAACCATATTAAAGAGATTATTGTCATCAGCTCCACTCATTGTCTTGAAGCCTCGCTTGATACGATTACCTGTTGACATAAAACTGTAAATATCTTTGACGGTTTCTAAAGTGATGCTTTTACCTTTTCGCATCTGCTCCCAACCGTTCACAGCTGAGGATATCTTTGCGGAGATAGAGCGATGGCCTTTATAAGTGAACAGGTATCCAGAAGACCTGAGCATCGTAACAACGGGAATTAGTATGTAACCCGCCTGAGCTAGGATAAGCCATTGTCCTTCTGAAACATCCAGATCTTCTACTCGGCTTATATATTGTACACTACCTTCTTCTTTTTTAGGGTTGTATTTTTTTGGATAACGATTACTTATTCTGGATACGATTGTCTCAGCGATACGATGTATACGCCGTGGGACACGATACGATTGCGATAATGTCTCACTCGATCCATCTAGTGTAATAAAGTGCTCTACATCAGCTCCGGCCCATCTATAAATAGCTTGGTCATCGTCCCCAGCTGCATACATTTTCTTAGCATTCCTATCAAGTATGTGAGCTATATCCCATTGTAAGGGACTTAGGTCTTGAGCTTCATCAAGGAAAACCAGATCAAACTTGGGACAAGCTATGTCGGATTCGTCAATAAAACATTGTAGCATGTCTGTAAAATCATAGAGCTCGTAATGTTTTTTATATTCTTTGTAACACTTGTCTACATAATTAACAGTGTTCCAATCAAACTCTATTGAAGATTTGTTGTATTGTTTTCTCAAAGATGTTTTACATAGTCGAGCTAAATTTATCAGACTAAGAATAGGATGATCGGTTGCTTGTTTATCTACGATATCATCATTAAGAGATGTTTTTGAAACTAGAGGTATAGAGATAATATCACTTAATTCCTTGTAATGTTCTTTACTCATAACTTGTTCGGACCTTATACCACTGGCATTCAAGGCCAAGCTGTGTAGGGTACGGAAATAAAACAAATCTTTTTCTGGATCAAGATGAAAACGAGCTGAAGCACGTTCCTTAGCTTCAGTAGCTGCTTTTTTTGTAAAAGCTAGAAAAGCTATACTGGTAGGAGGCACTCCACTTTCTAATGCTTTATCTAACATGTTAAGCAAAGTGGTAGTTTTACCTGTACCGGGAGGACCAAAAATTCTAAACATTAGTTTGGTGTTTCTGTTCCGACTGTTTCGTGCCAGTCAATTATAGGATAAACAAACATAGGAGTGCCATCTCCCAACCATGCTCCAACAACATTAAAGTCCATCCACTCAACAGCTTCCTCGTAAGACCAGCCCTCTCGCTTCATAAATATCTCACAACACTTCTCATAATCGTAAACAAGAATGTCGTTTTGACCGCAACGTGATCCAACACCTATAATAGCTTCATCTAAGCCATCGGCTTTCAACATAGGAACGTCTTCGAGTATAGGTTTATCTGTCATTAGAATGGTGTCTCCTCTTTCTTGCCCATAAGGGGCGGGTTAAGTTCCATGTCTGCGTTTTCAAAAGCTGGTATTGCCCAACATCTTACGGACCTGTTTTGTATTTTTAAAACAGTGCTGGACCCGTTAATATCTCGCAAGCGTTGGGCAATCTTATGAGACTTATATTCAAAAAATTTATTCTTTTTAAGAAAATTTTCAAAGTCTCGTAATCTAAAGTATGTTAATTGATCTTCTTCATTTGTCCAAGGACGTCGTAAAAGTATTTCTTCTTTATCCTGAGCTTGTTGTAAATGTCTACAAAACTCTTCTAAGTAATCGTAGAACTGTCCTGAAGTACTAGCATCCTCAGCTACCTCGATAATGGCGGCTTCATTCTCTTTCATCTCATTTAAAAGTGAGCTGATTCTAGCCTCCCAAGCGGGTTTACCTAATGTGCGAGGCATGAAGTTAAGCTGTTCCATACAAGCCTTTTGAAACGTGGGCTGTGATAGAAGAGCCTCTGTATCTAGCTCAAGAGGCTCCGAGTTTACGTCCATGAACCACACAGGAGGTGTTGAATTGTATTTTCTAAGATTAGCTATGGTAGCACCTTGTACAGCTGACCCCACTCCATGCTTTCTTGTTCGGCACAACTCTTTATTACAATGTGCGTTTATAGGAGAATCATTACATTTATATGCATAATCTTTTCTTTTGGCTTGTGAGGCTACAATGTTTACCTCCGATAAAGGTAATGGTGGATCAAAATACATCATATTGTATGTAAGTATTTCTGTCTCCCAGCTATCTGGATATGCTTTACGAAGATACACAGCTACATTGAATAAACCATTATTTCGCCCACCTTCGGATATTTTGCTTGCACAAAGAGTTTGGAGGCAAGGTGGGCCGTCTTTAATGGGTGTATCTTTTTTGTCTTCTACCTGTAGAGCCAGAACCTGTTCTAAAGTCTGCTTGTGAGCCTCGTACAGCGCTATAAATTCTTCTAGGGTCGCAGAGGTGCCATCGTCCTTTATAGCGTACCGTAAGCCTCCCTCAGCGTCGTAATAAGGTAGGTTTAGAAAGTTACCTACGTCTCCACGCTCTAGTTGTAATTTAATTTGTTTTGGAAAAATTTCACTTTGTCCGTATCCAAGAGCAGCGGAGACATGCTGAAGCGTCTGTTGCATCTCCTTAGCTTCAATCCATTCACTAGTGAATAGAAAACAATGAGCTCCACCACTCTTAGAACGACAAACCACAAGAGGCAGTTTCATCCGCCTTATCTTCTCTACTAAAGCCTTGTGATCTAGCGGGTATTGGTCAATGTCTATACACCCCCACTTGCAGTTATTTTCTGCGTTTATGGGTATGATACCTAGAGAATCACCTTTCCCGCTAAGATGACCCAGCCAATGGTCTTTGGTCCGTGGTTCGCGTATTAACGCTGCTCTTCCAGACTTCTTACCATTCGCTTGAGTCTTGTCTATCTTATACGTTCCAAAGGCTTCTTCTAGGCCATCAAAGATAGCACTAAAAGATTGCCACGCCATTAGAACGGTATCTTCTCGTCAGAAATGTCAAAATTAGCTGGGGCAGAAGAAGTCCCACCTTCCTGCTCATGCTTAACATCGACATCGCCTTTTTCGACAGATAAGGCAAACATCTTAGCTTCATCGTAATGAGCTCTTTCTGTTACCTGACCTTCCAACTTCATTTCCCAATTATACCAAGAGTATCCGCTTTTCTCCTCTAAATAAGTCCAAAGATGATAGACATGAGCGAATCTTGGTGGGCTGAAAACATGACCATCTGGACCCGTCATTTTTCTGCCCGATATAATTGAGTTCCACTTCTTACTTTTCTTTAAAGAAGTAGATTTCATTGCAATCATACCAACATCAGTCGATCCATCCTTATTCAATACAAGAACGAAATGCTGATGCGTATCTTCTATATATTGACCAGATCCATCTGTAAGATATTCTTTATTATCTTCTTTAGATCTCTCTGTTTTAGGACAATCTTCTTTTCTTGTGTAGATTGCAATCGGAGCAGTATTATCATCACCTTGTGGAGACCACTGGATAAATCGTCTCTGGTAAGCACAAGGAATAACTCTAATACCTTCTTCCCCGTTGTAGATATTATTTGTTACTGTATTAATAATATCTCCTTCACTAGAGCCTTTATGCAAAGCTCTAATTTGTTTAGTCAAGTTGGTCTTTAAGAATGGAATACTTAAACTATCTTGATCAACTTCTTTATTACCAATACCTGCATCTGATGCAAACATTGACATGTCTAGGACATTAGCATCCTGAGCAACGATCTCAGAATTTTCTTTCTTAACTGGTGTATTAGCCATTTTATTTCCCCTTCACGATTTTAGCTTTTTTACCTATAAATGCGCCAAACAGATCACTTGGAAATTCGTTTCCATTTTCTGTCATCTCTTTGACCCACGACTTTAAACTCATTGGATGAACTGCTTCTTTTTTGTCAACCTGTAAACCTCTATCTAGAGCAGACTGATAAAAATCTTTTGCCAAGTTATCCTCACCCATGCCAAAGTTAGCGGAAATGGTGTTCTTAACTAAATCACCAAAACCGTTATCTCTTAACCATTGATGTGCTTGAGGTCGGTCATCAGCTCTTATTGTACCACCATATGTTGGTACAACCTTTACTTCTGAACCATCGCTTAAAGTAAAACTTTCCATATTGATTTCTTCCATTGCGGCAGGAAGATCTTGATCAGTAAGTTCTAAAAGTTTCTTTTTTGATTCTTTTAGTTCTTCTTCAAGATATCTAACTTTATCTTCCATTTGGATTATTTTACTAGCTAAGGCAGATACATTAGATAAGCGTCCTGTATCTGTGCTTTCTACACCAGTACGCTGTCTTTCAGCGTCCCGTTGCATTTCTTTGAACAAACCGTCTTCCATAATTTTCCTTTCGTGTTTGTTGTTTAGCGGTTAAAGACTTTTTTATAGTCTTGCATTAATATAATAAATCGCATAGAATTACATACATGTCAAGCACGGAGATAAAAAAAATGTATAAATTTAAAACAAAGCCTTTTAAGCATCAGGAGGATGTTCTTGAGAGTAGTTGGCAAAGGCCTTATTACGGTTTGTTTATGGAGATGGGTTTAGGTAAATCTAAAGTTGCTATTGATACAGTAGGTAAACTTAACTTAAAAGGAGAAATTGATTCGGTGATGATTGTAGCTCCGAAAGGTGTGTATGATAACTGGGTCAAACAAGAAATACCAAATCATTTACCAGATGAGTTTGAAAGGTTCGTGGTTCGTTGGGAACCTAGCACTACCAAAACTTTTCAGGACACAATGCAGAAACTAGTATTCGATAAAATGACAGGAATAAAGTTTTTTGTCATTAATGTTGAGGCTTTTAGTTCGGAACGAGGTAAGAAAGCTGCGTATTATTTTTTAAAGAAAAATCCTGACAATATGGTGATTGTAGATGAAAGTACAACTATAAAAAACCGTAAAGCTTCTCGTACTAAAAATATATTACAATTATCTAAGTATGCTAAGTATAAGCGTATCTTGACAGGATCTCCTGTAACTAAAAGTCCTATGGATTTATACTCTCAATGTGCTTTCTTGGATACTATGTCTTTAGATCAAGCTAGTTATTTTGCATTTCAAAATAGATATGCTGTTGTACAAAAAAGATACATGGGTGCACGGAGCTTCAATGAGATCACAGGTTATAGACGTTTGGACGAACTTAACGACAAGCTCAATCGATTTAGTGTGAGGACGCTCAAAGAAGATTGTTTAGATTTACCTGAAAAGATATATATAAAACGTAGTGTGCCGTTGACCGCGGAGCAAACTAAGTTGTACGCTCAAATGAAGAAATATGCCTTGGCTCAATTAGACGAAGGTCAGCTTGCAACAACAGCTAGTGTGCTTACACAAATTATGAGATTACAACAGATATGTTGTGGGTACTTAGTAAGTGATGAGGGTAAGATGCAGGTGCTTGACAACAACAGACTAACTGAGCTGTTGGCCGCGGTTGAAGAATGTTCTGGTAAGGTTATAATTTGGTGTAACTACACTCATGACATACAAGAAATAGAAAAAGCTCTGGCTTCTAAGTATGGACGTGATTCGGTGGCAACGTATTATGGTGAAACTAAACAGGAAGATCGTCAGCTGACCGTGGATAGATTTCAAGATGTCAATAGTCCATTAAGATTTTTTATAGGTCAACCTAAGACAGGTGGTTATGGCATAACACTTACAGCGGCTAACACTATGATATATTATAGTAACAGTTACGATTTGGAAATAAGATTACAGTCTGAAGACCGAGCACATAGAATAGGCCAGAAGAAAGCCGTGACTTACATAGATCTTATTGTAGAAGACACAATAGATGAAAAGATCGTCAAGTCCTTGCGAGAAAAGATTGATCTGGCTGGTCAGGTTTTAGGAGAAGATCAGAAAAGATGGTTACTTAATTAAACCTTGTCTGTACTTGTTAACTCTATCATATGTAAGGAGTTCTTTACGAGCTCTTTGGGAATACGAACAATGAACCCATCCGGTGTTACCACCTGTGTAACATTCAAGTATGAGTTGGTCGAAAACAAGATTGTCTCTTATCCATTGAGCTAATAAGTAATTATCTACATTAGCTACTTCAAAGTCCGCTGCTTGACCTTTGCAGTGTTGTGAGTTCTTGGAGCTGCCTATGGCTATTGAAAGCTCAGGGCACCTGTATCCGCTTGATACTATAAAGCTACCAAACTCATTACGAATTGGTTGTAAAATGTTTTCTGCTAATAGTTTTAAATTTGTAATAGCTTCGGCGTCAGGTACATTTCTAATCCCCCTACGTTCTGCTGTCTGGCTTTTTGTTAATTCAGCCAGAGTAAAGTTTTGACTTAATTGCATTATCTATACCTCAAAGTGTATTGTTCTGGATTAAAATCATATATTTGTTTAGACGTAAGAGGTTTTAATTCTTCTATTATTTTTTTACGAATTAACTCATTATCATTACCGTTGTCATTTGGATTGTTTTTGTCATCTACACCTCTTCCTGCGTATCCCGTAGTAGTAATACCACCCATTTTTGATCCTATCATAGACATCAAACCACCTATTCCGGGTATTGACATACCGGGCCCGCCTTTTCCTGTAACAGAAGTAATGTTACCCATAGCATCTTTAGAAAATTGTGGTGAATAACCTTTGGATAAAGAAGATCTAGCGTGTCGGTTCATCGCATTTTTGACAAAGCCAAATAAATCGTAGGGGACGTTTTGTACGGGGGCATAGTTTATGGAGCCTTGTACATTGGAATAACCCGATAATCCTCTTGTGTGTCCGGCCATAGCAGCTGCCATATCTGCAATACTGTCATCCATCCCCATGTCGTTTGCGGCAGCTTCAGCTGCATCTGCTTCATCCATCCCTTCACTTACACCACCGTCTCCATCATAGAAACTTGGTATACCCATGGGTCCGGGTTTTCCAGCACCCCCAAGCAGCTGCAATATACCGCCTTCTTGTGGTGTAATATATGCAAGCATATGAGGCTGACCTTTAATGTCTATTTCTCTTGGAGGTACGGCACCACCCTCAGCCATAGTAGCTGTGGGTTGGATCATGCTTGATACAATATCTGTTGGAAACAGCGAAGCATATTTACTTCTATCTGTGGGCGCGGAGGTGGCGGAGGAGCCACCACCTCCCGCGGGAGCGGTGTTCAATCCACTCAAAAATGGTTGATTTGAGCTTACTTGGGTGGTGGGAAGACCCCTTTGTACACTCGGTTCAACCGAACTCACTTTATTTTTATTAATCTTCTGTTGTATGTTGTTAATAAATTCATCTCTTTCTTCAACTTCGGTAGCTTCATCTTCACCTTCAGGACTTACTTCTCTGACAACAGCAGGTGTTAATCTTCTTATAGGTTTAAATCCCATCTGTTGTAGGTACCTACCAACTTTTTCTGCAATCCTTAACTGTATTTTTTCGTCTTTACTTGTTTTCAACAAATCAGCTAGTTTAGTAGGATTTGTCATCAAATCACCCATAACATCCATTTTCATGCTTTGAGGAACATCCCTGAATATAGACATCATTGCTCTAACACCCGCACCAGATTCTATTATTCCTTGTCCTGCACCAGATCTTCCCGGAATTAGGGCTCCCACAGAAGCTCCTAACTGAGAACCAACCAATCTTAAATATAAGTCTGTCATTGGATTTAAGCCGTCTTCTAAAAGACCACCTAACTTATTCATTTCGTCTGCAGCTTCTAGTTTTACTAACTCTGTAATGAATTTTTTCATGGTTTTTGCTTCGGGTTCGGTCATTATACCCTTAGTCACCATGTAATCTGTTAAATTTGTTTTTATTCTAGCATTCGGCATGTTTGAAAATAAAGAATCAGCTAAAGCTCTAACAGAGAAACTTTGACTAGTACCTCCTGCATGAGTCAAAGCAGACTCTAAAATAGAAGACTTCAAGCCATTCATAGCTGCTTTAGGGTCATCTGAAGCTTGAGCTAACTTAACTAAATTATTTATGTCTCGTATTGGATTTTTACCCCTGACCGCCAAACCCGCCGCATATGTAGGACTTTCTGCTCCCCCAAGTTTTGGTAAAAGTTTGCTAAAGTAAAATTGATCATCTAATTTTTTCTTAAACTTCTTGTTCTTAACTCTTGTGTCTCCCAATAAAACATTAGCAGAATTTACATCATTTAAATCATCCCTTAAACCTTGAAATATTTGTTGATCTAAAACTTCTTTGTTTTGATCCATCCATCTTTTTAAAAGCTTTGTATTAACTTCTCCCGTTTCTGGGTCTATTGCAGCTACTCTCGCGTTCCTTAGCATCATCTCAAGCGTTCCAGAAACAGTGTTGCTTAAACCTTCTGCGTCAGGTAAGCCTTCATCCATTGCGAATTTTCCTACAGCCCCTATTTGTTTAATTCTAAGTAAAGTAGGTTCAGCTCCACCTCTTAGTAAGCTGCTAGAAAGAAGCTCGGGGGCTAGTCTTGTAGATCTTGTTTTATCTTTGGCTAAAATATCACCTGCAAAAGCTCTTGTGAAGACGTCGTTTAGAGACTTAGAAAAAGCTCTAGCAGTGTCATAAGCTATGTCCTGACCTTCTGGTACGGAATTTATATCTTTTAATATAGCATCGGCAAAATCAAAAGCTATTCTAGCAGAGTTTCTGTCTCCCACAGCTAATTGAGCTGAACCAATATTTAAGGCTAAACTTCTCATTTCTACTAAACTGTTGACATTAACCGGTACTCTTTCTTTTGTTAAGTCTTGAACTAAATCTTTTTGTTCTTGACTTATTAAAGAATTTATTTGTCTATTCTTTTTAGCGTATTTAATAACATTATTATATTCAGCTCTTCGAGTAGCAGAGCCAAACTTACCTGTCTCTTTTTTTGCTAACTGTTCTGCTAAACCAATTATATTATCATCTAAAGATAAGGATTCATCATACACATACTTATCCCCTAAGTTGTACAACCTTGTTTTATCGGGGTCATCTATCTCGTTCTGTAGCTTTCTATAAGAAGCTAATAGTCCCGGTGTTTCCATATCTTTTTTTTGTGCTTGAAGATTCAAAATCTTAGAGCTACTTTGAACTGGTCGCTGTTTTATTCCTAAAGATAGTGATATTTTTTCAACAAACTCATTCAAAGGGTTTAATCTTCCTGTTTGTAAATAATATTTTTTTGCAACTTCTTCTTGTGGCATAGATTTAGACCACGCCTCTATAAAATTAGGAATAGTGCTAGTTTGACCGTCTGGTCTATTAAAAGTGGTCAATTCTTGACTTGTTACGTTTCTCCACAATGTTTTTTCTTGATTTCGGTAGTTAGTTAATAAATCTGATACCGTATCATACAAAAGTTCACCTAACTGAGCATTAGTTCTTGGATCATCTCCTTTTAACTTTTCAAAAGCTGACAAAACATTTGCACTTCTAGTTTTTAAACGATCAGCTAAAGCTGCCGAAAACAAAGCTTCAGATAATTTAGCTGCTTCTTTTAAAGAATCTTTATCCCCAGAGGCTGCTAAAGCAGTAATTAAGTTTCTAAGAGCAGTCCCTGCTTGAGTTACCGCAGTTTTTTGTTGTTTTCCTAAACCTCTACTAGTTTGAGCTAAGGAAGCTTCAATAGCCATCAAAACAGGACTACCTGATTTTAGTCCTGCGGTCATTTCAATAGGCCGTCCGTTTTCGTCTACAAGTAGTTTTGGGTCAGATAATTTTTTAACTATCTCATCTACGTTTTCACCTTCAGCTTCTATAATTTCTAATATTCTTTGAACGCCTTGAGCTTCTCTTTTTTTTCTTACAAAATCTAAGCCTCTGAGACCTTCGGTTTTTAAATTTTTTAAAGTATTGCTTAATGCAGAAACAATAGTTGAAGTTCTTTCAATTAAAATACTACCTAAAACACCTGGAATTAAACTACCACCTGCTTCATAACCTAATCTAGGTAAAGCTTGTTGAGGAAAATCTTCTTCAGCCTGTCCTCCTAAAATAGTTTGAGACGTTCCAGCAACACCTTCTACAAGAGCAAAAGGAATAGGTCTTTTTCTGGCGGTCTCTCCAACACCTGTGAGAAGCTTTTCTACCCCAGCTAAAATCCTTATATTTTTAGGAGCTACTTCTTTTGCACCTACATTGCTTAAATTTAAATAAGCTAGGTTGTCTAGATATTGAGCAGCATTAAAATTAACATTTTTTGAAACAGTAAAAGGTAGAATCGCCCATGCCGGAACACCCGCAGCTGTTTTACCTTTAGCATAAGCGTTTCGTGTTCCCGGAAGAATAGGATTTTCATCTCCCATCATCAAGCTAGTTAATTCGTCTCCACCTTTATAAGCTGCTATAGAACTTCCTAAACCTGTGAGCGTTGGAACAAGAAATTTAACTATAGGAGGAACCGGCATTTTTGTTTTTGAAAGAATTTTAGCTCCGGTTTTAGCGCCACCTACAAAAGCTGCAGCACCTCCTGTTTGAGGTAGGATGTCCCTTGCAAAACCTTTTGTAAAACTACCTTCTTCAAAAATTTTTCCTTCAGGTGATTTAGCAAATAACCTTATTATATCATCGTTAGATAAAGCTCTTTCTGAAGTAGATAAATTTTTAAACTCAGGCATAAGATCAAAACCTTGCCATTCACCTGTTTTTAATTCATTAAAAATATTATTTTGTAGCTCAGGAGCAAAATCTAATTTGACAGTTTCTGCAACATTTTCCGCCACAATTTCATCAATGGGAATAAAGCCTCTATCCTCAGTATCTATTCCTGACCCTAAAATCTCATATTGTTGATTTAAGTCTACAGTAACAGGGTTCCAAGTTAATTGATCTGCCATTTTATTTTCTTTCCATAGCTTCTTTAGATTTTAAAATTGCATCATTTTTCATTGAAGTGTTTGAACTTGCACCTGAAGTAAATCCGCCTGTCAAAGATATTAATCTCTGTATCTCTAAATTATTAGCAAGTAAAGCTTCTTTTTGTTGGTCTCCAACACCCTCTTCAAGCATTTTTAAATTACGTCTGTACTGAGCAACAGCAACATTTCGTAAATTAACTATTTTTCGAGCCTCTGCATCAGGGTTTGTAAAGAAAGCCTCTGCATCTGGAAACAATTTAGCCACGTTTTGCATTTCTGCTACTGGAAACTTGTTATTAACAACTAAAGAGGATCTACCTAAAACAGTCAAAGTTTTCATGTAATTGTTAGCATCTAAAGTCGCTTTACCTACATTGATGATGCCCGAAGGTCTTATAAACTCAGGAAGAATACCTTGCGCTTTCATACCTAAAATAATAACTTGTGCTCCAAAACCCGTTCCATCTCGAGCTTTTTGTAAAACTTCACCAACAGTGTTTATTTCAGATTGTTCAAAATTAGGTCCTAAGTTTTTAAGAAGGGTTTTATCTACCTCAGCTAAAGCTACTTTAGACTTAAACTTTACCATTTCTTTACTGTGAACGTCATAGGCAACACTAGAAGCTACAG
>Ga0136656_1000727_pt1 | contig 11613 bp, 8 predicted proteins | sample CPBDNA_9_FD_94862 | JGI IMG/M metagenome (GOLD analysis project Ga0136656, IMG submission 94862) | Freshwater to marine salinity gradient microbial communities from Chesapeake Bay, USA - CPBay_Sum_15_0.8_DNA (version 2) | ecosystem: Environmental > Aquatic > Marine > Coastal | place: USA...
ATCATTCTCTATAACAATAGGATAGAGAGCTTCATACTCTCTATCCAAGTACTCTGAAAACTCAGTAATTTCATTAATTAAATCGTTTTCATTTACGATTTGTTTTATTTTTTGTGAAACTAGATTTACTGGATGTGTCTGTTCTGCTGGATATGGTTCTTGAAAAGTATCTTCATACTCTTCTTCAGAATTCACTCGTTTTTTTTAAACTCAATATTATCTGATACATCCAGTTTCTGCATTAATGTATAGTTAGATAGAACAGCAAGCAAAGTAATCACTTGAGTATTATCTAAAGATATAGGAGGTACGTTTGAAAACGTAATATCAACCCCATCGCCGTTATGCCATGCAGTAATAGAACAAAATTGATCGTTCCATTCAGCAGTAATATTGTTAACTTGTTTAACTGATAATTTTACTTTATCACTCATATTCGTCTATATGCTCTCTAAATTTAGTTATTACTCTTTTCGTCATTTTTTCGCATAATGTTACAGCAATTGATTCCATTATTATTTCAAACTCGTCTGATGCAGGCATCACTTTATTATTATACATAAACAAAGCGATTATATCCTCCATGTGGTCTGTATCATCAGACTCTAATACAGTTTCAATTAAAGCTTCTACACTATTAATGAAATTACTCATCCGACTCGCCGGTATAAAGTTCTCTAACAATACTATCGATAGATGTTGTTACATCTCTGAAATTAATCTCTTCACTAAGACTATATTCTCTTTTTGTACTTTCGTTTACTATAGTAGCTTCACCAACTTCATCACCGGTAAACTCAAATATCTTAATTGAAGGACCACCAAACCATGCGTAGATTTCGTTGAAGTCTTCGTTGAGATAAACGTATCTTGCAAGATGAAGTCTCTTAAGTAACTCTAATGAAAAGGTATTTCTCATATACAATAATATATACAAGAAAAACCGTTAATATCAATATTCGTCTTCGTTAAAAATCTCTAATTCTTCAATTTCTTCGTCTAATTCGAAGCTTTCATTTTGAGACCTTTCATACCTACTCCACATATCATCCATCTGCCGTCTTTTTTCTTCTGCAGACATTTCGAAGGGATTCTTATTCTTATCTATCATTTTATTAACTATTTGTTACTGTATATGTCGGTTGGCTTCCATTTTGTAGCCATTTACTATATGAAACTAAATTATCTATTCTAGTATAACTAGCTTCCGGGAATTTACAAGCAGGAATTTTTGTGACATCTGTAAAGTTTGGATCTTTATGAGGGTCATTTACTAATTGTAATCTAAATTCGTATCCAATACCTTGTCTTGGATATAATTGGTTAGAAGGTACCCATCTTTCTTTATAATATTCATAATCATCAAAAACGTTTACTAGTCTTACATGGTACCAAATAAAATATCTGTAACCTCCAAATACATTATTAGCAGGAAATGAAGTTGTAATAGGAGCTTGTATAGGTAATTGATATTCGTCAAAACTTTGCGCTCTTGCTTGACGCTGACCATTAGAAACTTGAATAGCTCCTGGGGGTATTATAGGTAGATATGTATAATTATCAACAGGAGATAAAATGGATTTATACATTTGATCTATTGTCTGGGTAGTCTTTATTACAGACCATTCTATAAAAATATCTACTAACTGTTGAGGGCCTTCTTGATATAAAGGTGGTAAAGGATGTTCACTTGTATCAGCAGGTAAATCAACAACTATAGGTCTATCCACTACAGGGCCATAACCGAATTGATAAACTGATTGAATATCAGGTGTGGTAATTATAGGAGGAGTCATAGGTGATGTATGGATATGGTCTATAGGAGGGGTAGCAGGTGTTTCAGGTGGAGGAGGAGGTGTAAATAATGATATAGGCTGTAAAGAACAATTATCAGATACCGTTATATTTGTCACGGTAATACCGGGATCATCTCCTTCAAAAAATACATAAGGTGTTATATTATAGTCAGTCGACTCAACAGGTAAATAAACTTTTACCGAACTCTTATTAATAATACTTTCTATAGATGATGCATAAAAAGATTTTGTATCATCTGTATAATTATATTGTAAACCTAATTTAACTGTAGATGGATCTATTGAATCATTTAACCCTTCATACTCAAGAGTAAATTCTTTACTAATACATCTTGGTGCAGTCGACTTAGATGGTGTAGGAGGAGGTGTAACTGGTACATTAATATTAATTGGTGTATGTGATTTAGTATAAGTAGGTGTCCTAGATTTAGATGCTTGTTGAGTTGTTGATCTAGTACGAGTAATAGTCGATGTAGGTGTCCAAGTTCTTGTTGGTGTATGGGTTCTTGTTTTTGTATTAGTTCTTGTATTAGTAGGAGTCTTTGTTACTGTAGGTGTTTGTGTTCTAGATAAGGTTATTTGTTTGGTATTTGTTGGTGTGTTAGATCTAGTAGGGGTAGGTGTAACACCTCTTTTAATTGCAAAGTGATTAACAAAATTAGGATTTTCTAATTCCATTTTAATCATTAGGTCATTAGAAGAAAGAGGTAATATAGTAGCATCTAATAAATTAAATTTATCAGCAACATTATAGATACTATCTCTAGCTACTCTAATAGGTAAGAGATATTCATCAATCATACCATCTTGTCTATAAGCAGAGAATCGAGTTTGAAATGTTCTTTCAAAAGGATGTTCTTCTTCTAAAGTATAGTCGTAAGAATATAAAACATTTTTAGGGTTACTATTTGTATTGCCTCCAATGACTAAATTATAAGGTAAATTTTTATCAAATATTAATTCGTTATTTTTATATGTAACCGTTTGGATGACACCATCTTCAGGTTCAAATAACATTTTAACAATTGTATTTGTAGTATCATCAATACCAGAAAGATTAAAAACAATAGTATCAAACTCACTATATCTAACTGCACTTAAATCGATTGTTGTAGATCTTTTGTAATTAAAGATGCCGCTATCAAAATTACTAGCTGAAAATAATTGTGTGTATGTATTGTCATTGAAATTCATACTACTAGCAGTGTTAGTATAAAAGTCACTGCTTCCATCAATAGGGTTTTGATAAAAATAACCAGAAGCTTCTTGAGCGCTTAACACGCTTACATCTGTACCTGTTACATAAAATATATATTTATGAGCCATTTTATTGTCTTACGTTTGTAAATAGTGTTAATCTTGCACCCCAGTAAGAAGTTGAACTATTATTAGAATTATCAATATAGTTAATCAGTTCTGTTGCATAACTAAACGATATATCAATATTACCAGAAGTAACTCTTAGGTATCTAATGTCTGGTAAAACTCTATAACTATCAGGGGTAGATATAAAGTTAGGTTTATCAGAATCATTTTCAATATAATCATAGTTATATAATATTCTTCCTGTATTATTATAATTTATAACATATCTGTCATTATTAGATGCATCAAATGTTACTGTCTTATAATCTGAAGTCAATCCGTCTATACCCCAAATATTGAAATTTTCGCCTGAATTTTGTGCTGGGTTAGGACGTTCATTAGAGTTATCTGTTTTATTAATGTAAATTAAAGTGTCATCTAATGTATCACCAGTATTAACTAAAATCTTTAATGCTTGATAAACGTTAGAAGAAACACCATCTCTAAAGTCTGTATTAGGGTTTGATGTAGATGATTTATTTTCTACAAAAGGTATACCTAACCATGTTGTCTGTCCATCAACACCAGGAGCATATTGTTGTTGTCCAGTTATAGCTGTACCATCAAAAAAGAAAGCTCTAAAATATTGTCTATCAAAATCGTTAGCAACTCCATTAGGATTAGAAGTTGTAATAAGATTAATTAAATTAGTTGATCCTGTATTCCTATTGATACCAAATCTAGCATTGTTAATCATTACATTAACAGCAGCTGCTGCACTATCAGCATTAACCCACTTACTTTCAAATACAAATTTATAAGTTGAGTTAGCTGCAGCAATAAATCTATTGAACTCAGTTGGTGTATGAGTATGAGTTTGTGTAGGTGTTCTAGATGTTGTTGACGTTCTCGTCTGTGTTGACGTACGAGTTAGTGTCTGTGAAGCTGTTCTTGTATTAGTTGGTGTTTGGGTCCTGGTTGGAAATTGGGTTGATGTTCTAGTATTAGTAGCTGTTCTACTTTGAGTTGGTGTTTGTGTTCTGGTTATGGTTGGTGTAGCAAAATTTGTATTTGTAATTGTAACTGTATTAGTTAATGTAGGTGTATTAGTTGCTGTAGGTGTTGGTGAATGGTTTTGTGTAGGGGTGTATGTTAATGTATAAGTTGGTGTAGGGGTAGGTGATGATGTTCTAGTAATGTTTTTAGTTGCAGTCGGTGTAGGTGTGAATGGGCTATCATAACCAACACCGTTAACTGAAAAGTTATAAATGTGAAAAGCTGAATAATTAACGCCTGTTGAATAAGATAAACCAATTTGAATTTGACCATTTTCTGGTTTGATTAAATCAAGGTGTTCTTCTTCATGAACTAATACAAAATTACCTGCATTGTTTCTAAGATAAACATAAGCTGTTCTTCCATAATCAGATAATCTTATTTTAAAAGCTTGTCGTCTAGGATATAATCCTGTAGATGTTGGTGATTTTGTTATTGATACTGTATTAGTATAAGTTAATGTAGGGGTGTGTGTTCTTGTAGGTGTTTTGGTAGGGGTAACACAATTGTTTAATGAACTAGTAACCGTTGTTGATTGTGTTGTTGTTCTAGTTGTTGTTCTGGTAGGTGTGCTAGTTACTGTTGATGTACGAGTTAAAGTAGGCGTTGCTGTTGCAGTACTGTTAGCCGTTGCTGTAAATGTCTTAGATGGTGTGAATGTAGGTGTTGTTGTAGCAGTTGCTGTAGCTTTAGGATAAAGATCACCGTAAGTTTGGTATAAACTAAAACCTAAATCAGAAACATCATCACTACTTGCAATGTATTGCCAATCATTTAACGAACCGTGTCTTAAAGTAATGGCGTTAGGATGGTATACTGTATCACCATCGATGTCTGGACCTAATGGTAAAGCAAATGACCCAGCAGCATCAAACCCGATACCTAAAATAGAATTAGGTACACCAGAAAAAATATCATTACCATTAAACTCAACAATACCATCTGTAGGAGCAAAACCTAACCCAGGTCCAGGACTACCAATATCATTTCCCGTACAAGCATTTACAAAGTAAACACAAAACCCTTCTCCTCCAGATGTTGATGAACCGAAGAAAGAAAACTCACCAGATATAACAATATCTTTTCTGATATCTAATATATCCTCTAACAAAAGGTTGTTTGTTTTAACATTGTATATCGGTGATGCTGGCATATATATATTTACTGTTACTCTCCTAATTTCAAAACACCTTCAGGTTTAATCCATGATGAATTATTTGTACCTTCAAGGTAGTTATATTTTATGTACGAGCCTGTTAGAGGGTTAGTATAATTTTCATCTCTTACTTGAGCATTTTGAAACCAAACTTCATTAATATCATTAGTAAATATACCATTAACATATTTGTATGTTTGATACCAAAATGCCATACAATCAGAAGAATCTATAGTTTTTATAACGTAACCATAAACATTTGTTTCAGGGTTATAAGTAAGTACAGGGCGATCAGCTTCATACATATTGTATATACATTGCTCAGTTACACCTTCAGTTTGTATGATTGGATCGTGATGTGATCTAAAACTATATTCAATAAGAGAACCAAATAGATTGTTAGTGCTATGAGGAAATACGCGTTTAAGAGATAAACTATCGAGTTCTAATTTATATATAGTTGGGTAGAACGTTCTATAATTAGTAGCTGACATAGCTCCTAACAAAGTGGTTCTATGTAACAATAAGGTATTTGTCTTTTCATGAAAGAAAAAGTTACCAAATTTTTCTAATTTATTATCACCTTGAGTTGTTCTTGTAATATAATTTAACTCATTTGTAAATGATAGAACTTTACCAGTATTATAATCGTAATCTATCTTTTCTACAACCATGTAGTTATCAGTTTCGATTACCGCTACATCAAATACAATATCAAATTTAATAATATTATCATTTAACTCTTCGTAAATATTTGGCTCTGCTTTGTACTTAACAAATATTGCACTTAACGCAGCTGAAAGAGGTGAAACATAATTGTTTATATCTCTGAATAAAGGTGTAGCAGATAAAACATACTTTTTATCATAGATTGATCTACGTAAAGTTTCTGGTTCATCTACATATGTTGTAGATAAACTGCTAATAGTATCTGAATAGTAAGGTATTTCATATCTATTAGCTATAGCAAAGTTAGATTCAAAAGGATTTTCTTGCCTAACTGTCGCATAATTAAATAAACCACAATCGATAGTAGAACTTAATTCTTTTAAGAATGTAGCAGGTCTTGCAAAATTAGGTCTTCTACCGTTAATATCTGAACCTGCATCTAAAAGTAAGTTATAATAAAGTGATAGATCTGATGTACTCCAAGAAGGTGAATCTGAGCTAGGTGTATTAGGTAAAATAACCCCTTCATAAGACGTATAAAAACACCCATCGTATATATTACCTCTTCTGTAAGTAATACCTGAAGTGAAACACCAAGGCATATCAAACACACCAAATGTAAATTTACTTAATGTATTAGTAGCGAAAGTACTACTTAACATTGTTACATTACTAACTATAAAAGTTTGACTAGGTATAACACCAAATATTTCAGCATTATCATCGTTGTAATTAAATTCTGAATTATTATATTCAAATAAACCATTACTGAAAAATAAACATCTTTGAGTAATAGTATTAGTTGAGTCAGTATAGTTAACAAATTCTCTAGGAGTAGATTGTTTGTAAAAGCCGTAACTATTACCATAAACATCTGATGTATCAAATATTAAATCTTTTTGTGATACACCTAATCTAGATTGTCTATCATCTATAGGTAATAAAGCTTTATTAGATATTTTGTAAACGTCTTCGTTGTCCCAAATATCACCATTAATGCCTTTAAAAAAGTCTACCTTATCATATAATCTAGATACACCAGAAGAGTAGATCTTATTTTTCTCTTCTTTATTTTCATATCCATGAAAGTTAAGATACTCTGATCTATCGTTTATATAACCAAATGCAGAACCATTACTAATATCGTAATTAACAATGTATGCATTTTCATTAATATCAAATACATTAGTTGATTTACTGTAACGAGAATTACCGTATGTAGCAACATACTTATTAGGATCTGGAAAATAATAAATTGAATTAGCTGATAATGAATCTGTATTTAAAAAGTAATCGTAAGAAAATGTATTGTATTGTAACACACCTAAGTTATTAGGAGTATAAAAACCACCAATATCTTTTGCAGTAACTAAAAATGCTGTATTAGGTACTGTTGCAGTACTTACATTATTTCTATTTAAAAAGTTTTGAGATTTATTTTCAGCTTTTAAAAATTGACCTGACAGTATAGTTGATGTAACATCACCAGTTGATAGATAATACCAATCAGTACCTGAATATTTTTCAAATAATTTTTTCTTATTAATTAAATTTAACTGATTAATATTACCGTTATTATATTGGTCAATAAAATCTTTATTTTTAAGATAATTTGTATCTACTGATGTAATAGATATTGGAAATGAAAAATTTGAAATAAAATTCTCTAAAACATAATTGTAACCAGATAGTAATCTTACTACAGAGTTATCATAATTTAAAAATAAATCTGGGTCAAAAGGATTAGTGTTACTTGACCATTGGTTGGTTCTATTAACACCTCCATATTGATAAGCTGATGCGGGTTCTGATGCAGTTAAATCAAAATAATCATCATACTGATCATATAATTCATCAATAACATAATTAACATTTGATAAAATATAACCTACATCTTTATCATATTTGTATACTAACGATCTTGTATCGGAGTTATAATTTAAAAGGTCACTAATGAGTTTAGTTAGAAAAGACTTAATACCTAAATTAGAAGAAAAGATATTATTTTTCTTAGGCGTTGTCTTTACGGTTTCTCTAAAGTCTTTATAGTATGAAGTTAAAGATTGTATCTTATTGGATACCAAAGGGACGAGTACATCTAATTGATCTGGATCATTATAATCAACTGAACTTAAAAACCTTCTTTCCTGCTCGGTATATACCTCTAACGATATCTGCTTTAATAATGATAGATAATTTTCTTTTACTAAATTGTTTTGCTGATCTAAAAATGTATTTTTAACTTTATTCCAAGAAGTTAAATATTTTCTGTAAGAACTTTGAAAAGTTGTTACTGTTGTAGAATTATTTTTAAAGTAAGATAACCAGGTTTTAAAATCTAATGGAAAATTATAATCATCAGCATCAGATACATTACCGAGAACGGTAATTGATCTATCAATTTTATAATCACTAAAACGATCTATAGTGTTAACTGGCATTGATAATATTTAATTGATTAGTTAGCTGACAACAATTCCAAACCAACACTTAACTGATAATTTATATTTTGTGCAACTATACCGCTTAATGAATCCCAATTCATTTCATCTAATGGTGTACCTTTATAACTGCTGAGATAAGATGGTAAGTATGTACTTGATAGTGGATTATTACCTTGAAGATTAACTGTTGTTTGATATTGGTCACCCCAATTAATTAAATTATTATCCCATTCTCCTGGTACTACATTTATAAATTCATAAAATGCATAATAAGCAGATAATGTGTAAATATAATCTGGTTCATTAAAGAACCCGTTGGGTAATACTAATGGCCAACCCCAACTGTTATTATATGTGCTTAAGGGGTAACTAGATACGGTTTGTGATATAACATCTAAATTAATATCATTAACTACATTAGTTCTTAACAATGTATATTGATCAGAAAAATATTCATAAGCAATAATATAATCATCTTTTTTATCAATTACCCCTGTAAGTATATCAATTTGATTACCTGTATTGTTACCTTTGCTTTTACCTAATGAGTAATTAGTAGTAGCTAAATCTAAGTCATTAAAGTTAGTACCTTGTCTGTAATTATCTTTAAAGTTAAATTTATCTTGATTGCGCTTACCAAATAGTAATGATTTTTTAACTGAAAATAAATTAACTAATCTAGCTAAATCAGCTGGGTAATTTATTAATAAATTAGTTGTAGCATAGTCATCTAAATCTACATTATATTCTAATGCCAATCCGTATAAGTTTTGAATATTACAGGTATCTATATTGACATTGTTTTTAATAAAATTAGATGTCTTTTCGTATATTCGTTTACCTACTGCATTAGTATCAGAACTTAAAGTACCTAAAATGGTTCCAAAGAATGTATCAAATATTTCTGGTCTCTTATAGATAGAAGGCTGAAACGCTAAGTCCTTCATATAAGTAGCCATATCAAAATTTTCATTTATTTTAGCTACTTTATTACTTGATAAAGAATTAATTTGAAAGAAATTACTACTACCTGTTAGTTCAGCTGTACCGGTATCAATACTACCATATAATTTGAATATTGGAGTATCACCGTTATAATTTTTAAAAGCTGAAAGAGGTAGAGTTATATTACCTTTAAACCAACCATATCTATAATCTTTAAAAGTATTAGTATCAAAAGTAATATAATTTTCTGCAGAATTTATTAATGCATTATCACCTTTAGTATCCGTAACTGATAGGCTAAATGTATTAGTTGCAAAATTTAAATAACCTGGGTTTAAATACCAAGATTGATTTTTTAAATCATATAAATTATTTTTTAATTTAGCTACAAAACTAATTGGCTGGTTAACATACTTTACAGGTCCAATGTTAAATGTATCTAATACAAAGCCCTCACCATCTATACCATTAGAAGTAATACTTAAATCATCAGGTTGTACTTCTACATTCTCAGCTATCTTATAATAAACTGAATTTGTATTTTTTATAGGTAAATCAGATTGATAAGGTAGGTTAAAATATTTTGTATAATTGTCTGGAAAGTTTGCTGAGTCGATTGTAGCTAACAAATAGTAACTATCATTTCTATAAAAATCATCAACATAATTAAAGTTAGCATACCCACTCGTTCCAACAAAAAATGCATTAATATCAGATGACGAAGTAGGTACTACTAATGAATCATTATCTAATTTACCATATAAATTAGTGTCATTAGTTTTTATTTTATGTATTATAGTATCACTATAATTGTTTCTAACAATCTCTCTAGTTACAAATCTATGAGTAGGTAATAAATGAGCATAAGGCTCAGTAGCTAACTTTGATTCATCATAATATAATGAATTACTTCCACTAGCATTTAAAAAGAATGAGTAACCGTCAGCTGAATAAGTTTGTAAACTGTTAAACCTATTAATGGTTAAAGTAGGTGAATAATTACCTGCTGACAAATATAACATTTCAAAATTTTCAGCTGATAATTGTTCGAATGCAAAAGTATTGGGTATAAAATCTTTTATTGTAACCGTATTAGCGTATGAATCTAATACGGTGTCACCTGATGTTAAAGTAACAGTCATCGTCACTCTATACTCACCAGGATAAAAATAATAATGTGAAGCAGATAAATCTTTTACTTTCGGTGAACCATCACCAAAGTCCCAAATGATATAATAATCGCTGTAATCTGAAGCTGCTAGATTAGTAGGTAAAAATTTAAGAGGGGTTTGCTCTAATGCATATGATGATAAAGATTGAACATCGAATACATTATAACTGTTAAATTTCCAATATCCTGTATTATAAATCGGCATCTTTAACCTTGTCTAATAACTTCAATTCTTTCTGATATGGTTGATAAATCTTTGAAATATGGGAATTGAAAAAATTGTAAATCTATATCTTGTTCAGTAAAATTAAAATCACTAGTTACATAAACTGGATTGTAAATCACTACTTGTAATAAGTTACTAATAAGCGTACCTGATGAAGTATTTCTTCTTGTAGAAAATTCTACAACACCGTCAATGTTTAATATTAACTGTGTTATATCTTTTAAGCTAACAATTTGACCTAAGTTTAAATTATCAACATTGAAGTAATTTAAGAATACTGATGCTACCTCGTTTCTAACTGATGATAAATCTCTTCTTGAATTTTTATCTACCTCTACATAAAGATAAGACTCTTCTCCGGCAATGTTTGCAAAGTCAAAGTCGGTAGCACTTTGAGTTACACCTAAATTTAACTCCATGTAAACTGGATCAGTTACAACTAACTCAGTGGTTGCTGACTTAACATCACTTAATAAAATATTAATTGCATTCTTTTGTGCTACTGAAAGATAATTAGTTCTAATATCTAATGATGTTTCTAGTACTTTATTAGGTACTGCAAATACATAAACGTTATTAAAATCACATGCATCAGCAAAATTAATTTGGTTAAACAAAACTCTTGAATCATCATTAGGTCTATCTAACCCGATATCAAAAAAGTATTTCTGATATATAGAAGTATAATCAAAATTGTTTACAACTTCAACTGACCTAACCCAGTTACCGAAATTTTTACTAATATAATTCTTATAATCGTCAGTAGTAACTAATCGATATTGAGAGTTGAACAAGTTAGGTGCATTTTGTTTAATTTCTGCTAC
>Ga0136656_1000728_pt1 | contig 11595 bp, 9 predicted proteins | sample CPBDNA_9_FD_94862 | JGI IMG/M metagenome (GOLD analysis project Ga0136656, IMG submission 94862) | Freshwater to marine salinity gradient microbial communities from Chesapeake Bay, USA - CPBay_Sum_15_0.8_DNA (version 2) | ecosystem: Environmental > Aquatic > Marine > Coastal | place: USA...
CTCGTCCCACAGGTGGTGTACGGCTACTACTGCGTCAACGGCGACGGCAACGACCTCGTGGTCTGGACCGACGAAACGCGCACGGCCGAACTCGCCCGATTCACCTATCCGCGCCAGAAACAAGCTCCGTACTTCTGTATTGCCGACTTCTTCCGACCGGTCGACTCCGAACCCGACTACGCGGCGTTCCACATCGTGACCATGGGTGCGGCAGTGAGCGACGAAGCAGCCCGCCTGTTCGCGGCCAACGAGTACCAGAAGTACATGCTCGTTCACGGCCTTGGTGTCGAGATGGCCGAAGCTCTCGCCGAGCTGTGGCACAAGCGCATCCGCGACGATTGGGGTTTCGGCGCCGAGGACGGGCCGTCGATCGGCGGCCTCTTCCGTCAGCAGTACCGAGGCGGACGCTATTCGTGGGGCTATCCGGCTTGTCCCGATCTGGAGGACAACGCCACCGTGGCCACGCTGCTCGAGGCCGGTCGTCTCGGCATCGAGGTGAACGAGGACACAGGTTGGCAGTACCAGCCCGAGCAGACGACGTCGGCGATCATCTGCCACCATCCTCAGGCGAAGTATTTCGTCGCCCGCTGACGTCGAACCTGAGGAGACGCCATGTTCAAGTGGATCGTTCGCATCGTGATCGCCGCTGCCGTGCTGATCGGCCTGGTGTACGGGGGCATCCTGCTCTGGACCAAGGTGATCAATCCGCCCGAGAAGAGCCTCTCGACCGACGATCTTTCTGCCGTATTGGCCGCGAGCACCACGTCTGTCGCGACCGAGACATCGGTAGCTCCCCCGCCGACCGATGCACCAGCCGGCGTCGACGGAACGTGGACCGCCACTGACGAGTCGACTCTTGGTTATCGGGTCAAAGAAGTTCTCGGGGGCGTCGACACCGAAGGTGTGGGCCGTACCAACGCGGTCACCGGTTCACTCACGATCGCCGGCGCCACGGTGACGGCGGCCGAGTTCACAGTCGACGTGGCCAGCATCTCGAGTGACAGTTCGCGTCGTGACGGTCAGTTCAACGGCCGCATCATGGACACTGCCACCTATCCCACCGCCGACTTCGTCCTCACTGCGCCCATCGAGCTCGGAGCGATTCCGGCCGATGGCGAACAGATCACCGTCGACGCCACCGGAGATCTCACCTTGCGTGGCACCACCAATCAGGTGACCTTTCCCCTCACCGCCGAATACGCCAATGGACGGATCGGCGTGTTCGGCAACATCTCGGTCACTTTCGCCGACTACGGCATCCCGAATCCATCGAATGGCTTCGCCGTGACCGGTGACGACGGTCTGCTCGAATTCGTTCTCGTGTTCGCCCGCTGAGCAACTGCGCAGTAAGCCGTCGATCAGACCGTCGGCTGACTCTTCTCCCACGCGTCGGCGAGTGCTGCGTACCGACCGCCGAGCACCACCAGTTCGTCATGAGTTCCGAGTTCGGCCAAGCGTCCGTCGTCGACCACTGCGATGCGATCGGCTCGCCGAACGGTCGAGAGTCGGTGCGCCACCACGACCACAGTTCGACCGCTCATGAGCCGTTCGAGGGCTCGTTCGACTTCGGCTTCGGTTCCCGGATCGAGATTCGACGTCGCCTCGTCGAGAACCAACACGGCTGGGTCGACGAGGGCGGCTCGAGCCAGTGCCACCAATTGACGTTCACCGGCTGACAATCGCGAGCCGCGTTCGCGAACTTCGGTGTGCAGGCCGTCGGGAAAAGCTTGAAATCGGGACAGCGCGCCGATCGAGGCCAGTGCCCGTTCGATCTCGACGTCGGTGGCGTCGGCGCGCGCAATGCGAACGTTCTCGAGAATCGAACCAGCGAAGCAAAAACCCTCTTGTGGCACGACGACGATGCGTTGACGTAGTTCGGTGAGCGACGCATCGCGCAGATCGACACCACCGAAGCGCACCACGCCGGTCAAACCCGAATCGGGAGAGCGTGTGGGATCGTAGAGACGCGCCATCAACTTGGCCAGCGTCGATTTGCCGGCTCCGGTCGGTCCGACGAGGGCGAGACGCTCGCCATCACCGACGGTGATCGACACCGACTCGAGCGCCGGACGTGTCGAACCTTGATAGGCGAAGGTCACTTCACGCACGTCGATCTCGCCACGACGGGGCAGTGATTTGGGGTCGGTCACTTCGTCCACGTCGGGAACGGCATCGATGATCCCGAACAGTTTGTGGAGGGCCGCCGCCGACGACTGCATCGTGTTGTAGAGCTGGCTCAACTGCTGCACGGGATCGAACAGGTTGGCGAGCAGAAGGACGAAAGCGGTGATGGTGCCGATGGTGACCGAACCGCGATGCACGAGCCAGCCACCCACCCCGATGATGAGTCCAGTGGCGGCGATGCCGGCGAACTCGACCAGACCGAAGTACCAGGTGCTGACGCGCACGCTGTGCATGTGCGATCGGAACAGTCGACGGTTGGTCCGATGGAACTTCTTCGAGTACTCGACCTCCTGGCCGTAGGCCTGCACGACTCGCACACCCGTGATGCCTTCCTGCAGAGTCGACAGGTTGTCGCCCACTCGCTCGCGCACGTCGAGGTAGGCCTGATTCGACATCCGCTGGAACTTGATCGAAGCCGCGAAGATGAACGGCATCACGAGGAATGCCACGAGCGCAAGTTGCCACGACATCACGACGAGCAAGATCGACGCCAGCACCAGGAGCAAAAAGGCCGACACGAACTGCAAAAGTCCGAACTGGATGAGTTCGCCCATCGACTCGATGTCGGCAGTCATGCGCGATACGAGCACTCCAGCTTTCTCGCGGTCGAAGAAAGCCATCGACTGCCGTTGCATGCGCTGAAAGGTGAGGACACGCAGATCGCGAAGGAAACCCTCTCCTGCTCGGTTGAGAGTGACGAATTGCAGACGACCGACCACGTAGCCGAAGAGGACGATGCACACGTACACCACCACCGTGGTGTTGAGTGCGCCACCATCTCCTTTCTTGATGCCGTTGTCGATCGCGTAGCGCACGAGCGTCGGACCAGCGAGGGTCACCATGGTGCTCAGCACCACGAGACCGAGGGCGAGTCTGATGAAACGACGTTGGGCCGACGCCACCTGATACGCCCGTCGGAGCACGCCGAGGGTTTCGCCACGATCGAGGCGATCCTCGTCGCTGACGGCGTTCATGCCCCACACGGCTACGCCCCTCCCTCATCGGACGTGACGACTGCCCGCGTTCGCGCGCTCTCTCCGGTCGCCTCGTCGAGCGTCTCTTCGGGCGTGGCCACCGGCTGGTCGCCGTCGCCCACGTCGTCTCGCACCGCCCAGGCAGCGAGCACCTGTCGGTAGCGCTCGTTGGTGGCCAGCAACTCGTCGTGGGTGCCGACGGCAGCCGCTCGACCTTCGTCCAACAACACCACGGTGTCGGCGAGAGCGATGGTTCCCGGCCGGTGGGCGATCACGATCGTCGTGCGGCCCTCCATGACTGTGGCCATGGCATCGCGGATCTCGTGCTCCTTCGACGGATCCACCGCCGACGTTGCGTCGTCGAGGACCAACACCCGTGGGTCGGACACGATGGCCCGTGCGATGGCGATTCGCTGACGTTGTCCTCCGGACAACGAGTAGCCGCGTTCACCGAGCATGGTGTCGTATCCCTCGGGCAGTCGCATCACGAAGTCATGGGCTCCGGCGAGTCGAGCGGCCCGTTCGATCGTCTCGTGAGACGAGTCGGGTCGAGCGAACCCGATGTTGGCCGACACGGTGTCGTGAAAGAGGAACGTGTCTTCGAACACGATGCCGACCGCCGAGCGAAGATCGTGCAGGCCTAGATCTCGCACGTCGATGCCATCGATGCGTACAGCTCCGTCGTCGACGTCGTGGAACCGCGACAGCAGTCGCACCACCGTCGACTTGCCCGATCCGGTGGCTCCCACGAGCGCGACCGCGTGTCCAGCCGGAATCGAAACCGAGAAGCCATCGAGAAGAGGACGCGCCGGGTCGTAGCCGAAACGAACGCCGTCGAAGTCGACTGCACCGACGCGGTCGCCGGCTGGCAGTCGTTTGGGTGTGGGCGGATCGACGATCGCACTCGGGGTGGAGAGCACCTCGTTCACGCGCATGAGGGCGACTGCAGCGCGCTGGCCGAGCGCGACCGTCATGCCGATGTTGCGCAACGGCCAGATCAGCATCGTGATGTAGGCGTTGAACTTCACGAGGTCGCCGACGGTCATCGAACCGTCGATCACACGATGGCCTCCCATACCGAGTACGGCGATCAAGCCGAGCGACGGAAGGATGTCGATGGCCGGCAGGAAATTGCTGCGGATACGAGCCGCCTTCATCGACACGCGCCGGATGTCGTCGGCTTCGACTTTCAACTTCTCGGCCCGAACCTTTTCGGCGCCGAATCCCTTGATCACGCGGATACCCGAGACCGTCTCTTCCACCACGGTGGCGAGCTGCGCCTGCTCGGCCTGTACGGCGAGCACCGCCGGATGAATACGACGCGAGAAGCGATTGGCCAACACGTTGACGAGTGGAAGCGGCGCCAGGGCCACGATGGCGAGCAGGGGTTGCGAGGTGATCAACAGCACGACGACGGCCAGGATCATCGCCACGTTCGACAAAGTGATCGGAATCATCACCACAAAGGCCTGCAACTGCTGCAGGTCGGACGAGGCGCGACTCATCAACTGTCCGGTGGCCATCTGATCGTGGTACCCGGAATGAAGTGTGAGGAGATGCGAAAAGATCCGCTCGCGCAACCTGGTCTCGGTCCATCGGCTCTCGCGGAAGGCCACCCAACGGCGCATGGCCGTGAACAGTCCGGCGATCACACCGGCCGCCACGACGAGACCGGCCCACAGAGCGAGTGACCCATTGCCTTCGATCCCGCGGTCGATCCCCAACTTGGTGAGCTGGGGTACCGCCACCTTTCCGGCCGTCCAGGCCAGCCCGATCGACACGCCGGCCACCAAACCCCACTTTTGTTCGGCCAGGGTGCGCCGCAGGAGCAGCCAGCCCTCGGCGGTGTCGGGCTTGTCGGGGCGGCTCACGACTCGAACCTACAGAAAACACCAGTCCGCAGACCGTGTCACACCCCTTCGGCACCATTCGTCCATGACCCGAATCACCCGTGTCCCCGACGACCAGATGACGTTCGACGGATTCGACGCCTTCGTGGCCGAGCAGTCGACCCCGTTCCGTCTCGACGACGAAACCTGCCGAATCGGCCTCGAGTGCATCGCCGAGATGCGACGCATCCTCGACGGATTCGCCGAACGCGCCGCCTGACCGACGCGTCAGCCGGCCGACGGCGACAGATCGCGCACGGCTTCCCAGAACTTCAGTTCCGGGTCGAGACCCAAGATGGCGAGTGAACTCGTCGTCACACCATTGGCGAAGTACTGGTCGATTAACTCGCGGCAATGCGCCGGCGATCCGTGCACCACCATATCGTCCACCACCTCGTCGGGAATCGCCGCCAGCGCAGCTTTGCGATCGCCGGCTTTCCATGCGTCCCACATGCCCTGCAGTTGATCGCCACGGCCGAGCCAGTCGTGGAACGCCGCGTACACCGGAACGTTCAGATAGGCCGCGATCGCGAATCGGGCCGACGCCCGCACCACATCGGCGTTCTCGCTCGGGCACACGAAGATTCGGGCCACGATCTCGCGGTCGGCGCCACCGGCGGCGTCACGCACGACTCCGGCCACCTTGGCCACGTCGGTGGGCGACAACCAGTTGATGATCGCGCCATCGGCCTCGCGTCCGGCCAATCGCAACATGCCTTCACGGAGAGCGGCGACCAGTATCTGCGGCTTCTGCTCGGGACGAACACCCAACTTGAACCCGTTGATGTCGAAGGTGTCGTACGTCTTCACGATCTTCTCACCGGTGAGCGCGTCGTTCAGGAAACGCACCACGTCACGCACCTTCTTGTACGGCTCGACGAAGGGAACTCCGTTCCAACGTTCGACGATCACATTGCTACTCGAACCGATTCCGATGGCGAAACGCCCGGGAGCGGCGTCGGCCAGGCTCGCCACGCTCTGCGCCATGCACGCTGGAGACCGCGTGTAGGCCGGCACGATGGCCGTACCGAGTCGCAGTCGCGGTTCCCACGCCGCGGCGAGGGCGAGTGGTGTGAAGGCGTCGGCTCCGTCGGATTCAGCCGACCAGATGTCGGTGTAACCGAGGTCGGCGAGTTCACCCAACTTCTCTCGGTGGCTGTGCAGTGGACCGGGAAGCGGGACGGTCATCCCGTCACGACGAGGAAGTGACGATGTCATGGGGCCATTGTGGCCCATGGGGATCAGCGCGCTTTACCCGAGGGGCCGGGCCCGGGCATGTCGCGCCAGAAACGCACGATGCAACTCTGGCTTGCGGTAGCCATGAGAGTTCCGTCCTCGGCGAACATGTGCACGAGACCGTGCCCGAAGCCGCGCTGAACCATGTGGATGCGAATGTCGAGTAGCACCCACTCGGTGGGAACCAACCGGCCGATGCGCAACGTGTTGTCGAGGCTGTTGCCACCGCCGCGGATACCGAGTGACTGACCCACACCCATCGGTACGAAGTCACCGAGGATGGCGAGAGTGGCGGTGTCGACACCGTCGAGCACTTCAGGAATACGCGACCACAACAACACCTGCCCGTCACCGGGAGTTCCGTCGAGATCTTCCAGTCGGTCTCGACCCTTCACGACACGTTGGTCCATACGTCCGCTGATCGAATCCGACCAGTCGAGTACGTGGGGTCGCTCCTTGCATTCGTTCGGCAACGGCAAACCGGTGGGCATCGTCTCGAACTGCCCGGTCTCGTCGAGGTCGCGATCTCCGAGAGCTGCGTTGACGGTGAGGATCTCTCGATCGCCGACATGACACACGGCGCGGGCCTGCGTGATCTGATGCCCGCTCACGGCAACGGTGACGTCGATGTCCATCGTCTCGCCCGGCTTCGCATACGACAGGTATTGCGCAGTGGCCCACACCGCTCGCCGCCCCGACGTGCCTTCCATGGCGGCGACTGCGGCCGCCAGACCGCAGCCTCCGAACAAGAATCCGCCGGCCGTCGAGATACCCGGCACCACCGGAAGGATCCAGCGATACGGATTGTGAGTGGGCTCGAGCCCGAGGAACTGGCGGCTGTCCATCGGCGACGACTCTACGAGTCGCACTAGCGTCCCTCCCATGTCGTCGACCTCGAAGCCGTCACAGTCATCTGATACTCCATGGACCGGCGACGCCTGTTCGCTCGTCGACGCCTTTCGTCGCGGAGATCGCTCCCCCGTCGAAGAGCTCGACGCCACGTTGTCGGCCATCGCGTCGAGCGCCCTCAACGCCTTTTCGTTCCTCGACCCCGATCGGGCGCGTAACGCCGCATCTCGGGCGGACATCTCCCTTCCTTTCGGAGGAGTGCCCATCGGGGTGAAGGAACTCGACCGAGTCGAGAGCTGGCCCGACACCGAGGCATGCGCGGTGTTCGCCGACCGTAAAGCGACCAACACGTCGGTGATGGTGCAGCGGCTCGAATCGGCCGGAGCAGTTCTCACCGGACTCACCACGGCCAGCGAATTCGGCGGCGTGAACGTGACGCGCACCGTGCTGAACGGCGCCACGCACAACCCGTGGGTGCACGGCCGCACGCCTGGCGGTTCGTCGGGTGGCAGTGCGTCGGCGGTCGCCGGAGGACTGGTCACCCTGGCCACCGCCGGAGATGGCGGCGGATCGATCCGCATTCCGGCCGGTTTCACCGGACTGGTCGGACTGAAAGCCACCTTCGGACGCATTCCGCGCGCACCCAAGGTGCAACTCGGCAATCTCACGGTGAACATCGGCTGCGTGTCACGCAGCGTGCGGGACACCGCACGTTGGTTCGACGTGAGCACCGGTCGCGACGCTCGCGACCCCTTCAGCCTTCCCGAACGAACCACATGGGAAGCCGAACTCGGATCGTTCCGCGACGAATTGCGTGGGGCGCGAGTCGCGATCGTTCCCGACTGGGGCGGAGCAACCGTGTCACCGGCCATGTGGGAGGTGTTGCGAACCGAGGCCGAGGCGCTGGCCGCTCGCTTCGGCTGGACGATCGTCGATCTCGACACGTCGCTCCCGAGCATGGGAGCCGCGTGGAGCATCAGCGGGATGATCGAGATCCACGCCGAACTCGGAGAGCACTGGCCCGAGTGCGCCGAAGTTCTGACACCCGAGATGCGATTCGGGCTCGAAAGCACCATCGGCCGTTACGGCACCGATGCTCGCGCTCGCATCGAATCTCGTCGCGCCGCCCTGAACGAGCGCATGGCCGAGATCTTCGATTCGTCCACCGGTGTCGACTTCGTAGTGACGGCCAGCAACCCCGACGTGGCCTTCGATGCCGAAGGGCCGCTGCCATCGGTGTTCGGTGGCGTGACGGCCGGAGCTGGCAACAACGGACGCCTCACCTTCCCGGCCAATCTGCACGGCAACGCCGCCGTTTCGATTCCGGCCGGCTTCGTCGACGGCCTGCCCGTCGGTCTTCAAGTGGTGGGTCGCCACTACAGCGAACAGTTGCTCCTCGACATCGCTCTCGACATGGAACGTGAGCGACCGTGGCCACTGGTCGCTCAGAACTCGCCCCGATGACCGACTCTTTCCCCGCAACAGGCGTTCATCGTCGCGCCCTCGCCGTCGGGCTGGTGATGGCGACGTCACTCGTCGCTTTCGAGACGACAGCCTTGCTCACCGCACTACCGACCGTGTCCGACGAGTTGAACGGTGACGCGTTGTACGGTGCGACGCTCGCCGCGTACATGCTCGCCAACATCATCGGACTGGTGACAGTGGGCGAACAGGTCGACCGACGAGGTCCTCGTCTTCCCTTCCTCACCTGCCTCACGATTTTCTCGATCGGGCTCGTGGTGGCGGGTGTGGCCACGTCGATGTGGATCGTGTTGATCGGCCGCGTCCTCCAGGGTGCCGGAGCCGGAGGGGTGGCTCCTCTCGCTTACGCCGTGATCAATCGTGTGTGGCCGAGCGAGCGACAGCCGCGCATCTTCGCCTGGGTGTCGGCGGCGTGGATTCTTCCCAGTCTGGTCGCACCTCTCGTCGCCGGGTGGCTCACGAGCGAAGTGAGTTGGCGATGGGTGTTCGTCGGGATGTTGCCTCTCGTCGCCGTCACTGCGCTCGTGACCGCCCCGGCCATGACCGATATCGCTACCGTGTCGCGGACCGACCGCGGACCCACGCGCATCGTGCCGGCGATTCGACTGAGCGCAGGTGTCGGCGCCTTGGTCGCCGGTGTACAGAACGCTCGGTGGTGGCTGGCCATCTCGCTCGTGGTGATCGGCCTGGCTCTCGCCGTTCCGGCCTACCGGCGCCTCATGCCACCGGGTTCGCTACGCGCTCGACGCGGCCTCTCGGCCATTGTCGCCACCCGCACCATGGCAACGGCGGCGTTCCTCGGTGTCGACTCGTTCGTGCCACTCGCCGCCGACCGCATTCACGGTTCATCGGCGACTGTTCAAGGTTTCGTGATCATCGGTGCCGCGCTCACCTGGAGCCTGGGATCGTGGCTCGCTACCAAACGCACCCACGTGGCGTTGCGCCGTTCGGCAGGTCTCGGATTCGGACTCATCGTCATCGCGGTCGTGGCCACCATTCCGGTGCTCGATGCCGACTGGCCACTCGTCGTCACCTTCCTCACGTGGTCGATCGCTGGGCTCGGCATGGGGCTCTTCTTCGTTCCCACATCGGTGGCCGCCATGGAATACGCCGAACCCGGGCACGATGGAACCATCGGCGGTCAGATCAATCTCGCCGACAGCCTGGGCTTTGCGCTCATGGGCGGGATCGGCGGTGCAACCGTCGCCGTTGCCGACCGCACCGACTGGCCACTAGCCGATGCTCTCTTCACGAATTTCGCGATTGCCATAGCCATCGGAGTTCTCGGATTCGTGGCGAGCAGGGGTGTGACTCGAGCCTCCTGATGCGCGACGATCACAAGATGACGACCGCACCAACTTCACACGGCCCATTGCACGGCGTACGAGTCCTCGACCTCTCGGTCATGATCTCGGGTCCTCTAGCCGGCATGATGCTCGCCGACCAGGGTGCCGATGTGATCAAGGTCGAGTCACCCGGCATCGGCGACTTCATGCGCTACTTGGGTTCGGCCAAGGGTGGCATGACCGGCATCTTTTTGAACAACAACCGCGGCAAGCGGTCTCTCGTTGTCGACTTGAAGAAGCCTGAAGGTGTCGACGTGCTGAAGAAGTTGGTCGCCACCTCCGATGTGGTCATCCAGAACTTCCGTCCCGGCGCGGTCGAGCGTCTGGGTATCTCCTATGACGACCTCAGCGCGATCAATCCCGATCTGATCTACGTGAGCATCAGCGGGTACGGACCTGACGGCCCAGCCAGTGGTCAGCGTGTCTACGACAACGTGATTCAAGGCGCGTCCGGACTCGCCAGCGTGCAGGTCGATCCGCAAACCGGAACTCCGTCGCTCTTTCGCACACTGCTGTGCGACAAGGTCACGTCGCTCAAGGCCGCGCAGGCAGTCACCGCCGCCTTGTACGCGCGCCAAGTTGGCCACGCACGCGGCCAGCACATCGTGCTCGCCATGCTCGACGCCGCCGTCGCATTCCTGTGGCCGGATTCGGCCATGGATGCCGTTCTGCTCGACGACGATGCCACCCGCACCCCGACGATCGCCCAGAACTACGCGGTCACCAAGATGAAAGACGGCTACGCCTCGATCGGCGTGGTGAGTGACGCCGAGTTCGCGGCACTCTGCGAGGCCTACGAGCGACCCGATCTGGCGACTGACGAACGTTTCGCCACCATGTTCGCCCGAACGGCCAACGCGTCGGAGTTGGTGCCTCTCATGGTGCAGATGGCTGCCGATCGCAACGTGGACGAATTCATGGAACGCGCTCACGAATGCGGGGTTCCGGCTTCGAAGATCGTCGACATCACCGAACTCCCTGTTCAACCGCAAGTGGTGAACAATGCGATCTTCGTGGAACGCGATCATCCGGTGGCCGGACGCGTGCGCGAACCTCGTCCGGCTGCTCGCTTCTCGAACACGCCGTCACGCGTCGGCGATCCGGCTCCGATGCCCGGTCAGCACAGCGACGAGATCGTGACCGAGCTCGGCCTCGACGCGTCCGCCCTGCGCGCTGCTGGCATCATCGGCTGAGCGAACGAACTCAGCCCTGCAACACGGCGCGAGCCACCAGGTCGGTGCCGAACGCGGTGAGGATCGCCAAGTACATGAGGCCGGTGGCCGCCATGACCGCCGAGTAGGAGCGTTCCTTCAAGGCGCGTTGCGTGACGACGGTGAGCACACCAGTGGTGACCGCACACGCGGCCCAGAACCAGCCGAGCTGACCACCCCAGCCGTCGTCGACCGAACCCGAGAACACACTGAACATGCCAGTGGGCAGAAGCATGACTGCGACCTCGATCGGCCAGATCACGAGAAAGGCCGCCACGATCTCGTTGATGTGACGACGGGGCAAACCGGGCTGCACGAGATACCAGTGGCCAAGGAGCATCGCGTCGGTCACGAAACCGAGGAAGGCCGCTCCCACCAGAAGCCGGATCACAGCGACCAGATCGTTTCCACCGGCATCCACTCC
>Ga0136656_1000730_pt1 | contig 11578 bp, 2 predicted proteins | sample CPBDNA_9_FD_94862 | JGI IMG/M metagenome (GOLD analysis project Ga0136656, IMG submission 94862) | Freshwater to marine salinity gradient microbial communities from Chesapeake Bay, USA - CPBay_Sum_15_0.8_DNA (version 2) | ecosystem: Environmental > Aquatic > Marine > Coastal | place: USA...
AATTATCCTTTCTACACAGAACCAACTCTTTCCCTACAATGGAAAGCAGATGGTAATCCAATAGCAGGAGCAACCGGCTCTGTATACCAAGTTCCAGAGAACAATACAGAACTAGGAAAAGATATTACACTAGAAGTATCTCTAACTGATGCTCTTGGGAACGCGAGAACACTAGAATCTGGTGTATCAACTGTAGTTGAAAGCGACTTGGTACAAGTAGAAAGATTTCTATTAGAAGACGGAAGTGAAATGCTTCAAGAAGATGGTTCTTCTTTCTTAAGCGAAACAACAACAGAAAATATTTCTTTACCATTGTCAATCAATGGTGATTCATCTCAAACGATACTATCTGTAGATGATATTATTTCTGTAGATGTTTCAAATGTTGTAGATCCAAACGGATTAGCTGGTGTAGAATATCAATGGTATGCTGACAATACTCCATTATTAAATGCTACCGGCTCCTCTTATTTGGTAACACAAGAGGAAATAAACAAAGATATTCGTGTAAAAGCTGTTTTTGAGGACGAAACAGGTAGAAAATCTGCGCGTTTAAGTGATGAGATACTTGTCGTAAATACGCCAGCAACAGGTTCTGTAACTATAACAAGTAGTGGAACATTTGAAGTTGGCAATTTGTTGATAGCTAATCCAACAATCAGCGATGAAAATGGCATAGTTACACAAGATTTCGAATATCAATGGATGATGAACGGATTAGACATACAAGGAGAAATCAACAAAACTTATGTTTTACGTAATGGTGATGTAGGAAAACAAATTTCTGTAAGAACTTATTTTGTAGATAAGGGTTATACATTAGAAACAATAACATCTGATGCCGTAACAATTCTTAATAGTTCTGGAACAGGAGAAGTTCAAATACTTGGACAATCAAGTGTTGGCTCGGTTCTAATGGCAGATGTTAGTAGCATAAGCGATCCAAATGGTATTTTGGAATTTATTTATCAATGGAAGCGCGACGGCGCTATAATAGATGGAGCAACATCCCAAAGCTACACTCTTGTGAGTGCCGATTATAATAAAAATATAACTGTTGATGTTTCTTATATCGACAACTCAAATATTGTATTGAACATTGATGCGAGAAGAACGGATAGCTACAACGGTACAGGAAACACTGTTTATGATTTGAGTGATTATGAAAATAATCTTTCAAGAAACGGCAATGTTTCATTAGTGAACGAAAAAGGCGGCTTGCTGTATTTCGATAATGGAGATGACTGGCTAGATGGAAATCTAAAAAATACAGCAGGAGATTGGGAACATACGGTAGAATTTGTATTTAGACCTCTTAGAAATCAAAGTTCCCATTGGGATGTAGATACAATATTCCATATAGGTATAGAAGCAGAAAGTAAAAGTTCAGCATTTCAGTACAAACAAAACGAATTTTGGTGGTTCTTTTATGCTAACGATATAAAAATTGATGAAAACATGTTCTTGCAAGATCAATATTATCATGTTGTGGTGGCATACTCTGGCGGAGGAGGAAATTTAGTTAATAAATCGGTTTACATAAATGGCATAAAGAAAACAAATACTTATCAAAGCGGCGGACCCAACCTATTAGATCTAAATGCCAATACATCTATCCGTATAGGCGACAGAATAGCGAACCACGCCAATCACGACGCTTACATGTATCTTGCATATTTGCGTGTATACAATAAAGGTTTATCACAAGATGAGGCAGAAAATCTTTACATGGCACAAAAAGATCTCTACGAATTACCATCAATTTCTACAACAGGAACAACCAATCTTACTGTCCCAACAAATACTGCCAGCGTTTATGTAGATAAAGCCGCTCCAACAGGAACTGTTGTTATTGAAGGAACAAGAGAAGTATTAAGTACTCTTACTGCTACAAATACAATAGCAGATCTAGATGTAGTTGGTACATTAAATTATCAATGGTATAGAGGTGGAAATCCAATAGCTGGAGCAACATCCTCCACATTTGATGTCCCAAGAGACTACATTGGTAGTGAATTGAGTGTAGAAGTTTCTTATCTTGATGGAAACGGAGATTTAGAAACATTTATATCACAAGAGATAGAAATTAATTCTCCTCCGTTAGGACAAGTTTTAATAGAGAGAGAAGAACAGACATTGAAAGCCAAATGGCACGATCTAGAAGATAACAATGGCTTATTCGAATTATCAAAAGATACAGGAGAAGTGGTTGGAGTACACCCAGAGAATATATCTGGAAATATCGTTGAAGATAGTAGCGGCAACAACAATACAATAACATTATATAATAACATTCCTGTAGTTAATAATGGAATTTTCGAAGCTTTTGATTTCAATGGAAGTGATCAATACATACAGATTTCAGATTCTGAGACAGTAAGAGTTAATACCAAAACTGTATCTATGTGGGTAAAGATCGATACAGTTCCTAATACTTATACAGTAATAGCAACCTATGCTAATGGAGGAAGTTCTTCTAATAGAATTTGGCTTGGTATTCAAAACAGTAGATTCCAAATGCATGGATGGGGAGCTAGCGATCCACAATCTTCTACTGTAATAACAGATGGCCAATGGCATCATTTGGTTTGGTCTTACGATACCACTACTCAAAAAATGAATATGTGGATAGATGGGGTAAGAGAGGTTAGTGATTTCACAAATACAGAAGGAGGAGTTACAGCACAATCAGGAATGTCGTGGTACATCGGAAGAATGCCTAGTGCGTCTAGTTGGACTTCTGGAGCCGCTGAATGGTTTGATGGAAAAATTGCTAATTTTAAAGTTTATGATAGAATTTTGACAGATGAAGATGTTTCAAGAGAGTACAATTTTGTTACTTCTGTATCGTATCAATGGTATAGACAAAATTCAAGTGGTCTTTATAGTTCTATTTCTGATGCCACTTCAAAATATTACGAACTAACAAATAGTGATGTAGAGAAAAATCTAAAAGTTCAAGTAACTTATACCGATACTATTGGATTTACCAACAGTGTAGATAGTAAAAGTATTTTTGTACCGAATTCTTCACCAACAGGAGATTTCCATGTCGTATTCGATGATTTAGGACCTATTGAATCAAGTAATTCGTTCTATAGTAATTCAAGTATGTACGATTTTACTAGATTGTCTACAAGAGATTTTAAATCTGGTCGGGACTTCGATTATCACTTAGACTCAATGTATTATTATGATGATATTGGAGCACAATTCTCTCATGGAGGCACAGATCGCATTTCTACAGCTACTGCGGCAGGTACAGAATTATTAAATAATGATTACCATACAATAGCAATGAGAATCATGCTTCGTAATAATTCCAATGGTACGTGGTATAAAATTTTCACTTATGGGAGAACTTATGGAATTTCTGGCTCCCCTGGTATGTGGTGGAGTAATAGTGGAAATTACCTACATCTGTATTATCACCCAGGCCACGTTACAAATATACACAACATAGTTGTAAACCAGTGGTACGATGTTATTATCGTCAAAAATGGCGGTATTGTAACAACATATCTAAACGGAATAAAATATTCAGAACAATCTGCTCCAAATCCAAAATCAGCAGGAAGTTCGTATTTTGCTCTTGGGTACGATGATGACGGAACCAGATCTGCACCGATGAATGTTCAAAGAATGGAAGTATATCCGTTCGCAATGACTGAAAAAGAAGTAGAAAGAATGGTTCTAAAGGATAAAGTTGCTGCTTCGCAAGACGACTTGATCCCAGGAAGAACATTAAATCTTATCAGTAATAGTATTGCTGATGTAAATGGAATAAATGGTGATGTTCAAACAAGATACGAGATAGATGGAACAGTTGTATCAAATTCCTCTACTTACAAAGTAGAAACTTCTGACATAGGAAAAGAAATAAAAGTTGTTGGAACCTATGTAGATTCTGCTGGAAAAATAGAACAAGTAGTACAATCAATAGGTACAGTCAAGGAAGATCGCACATATAATGATCTGAAATGGAATAGTTTAAAACAATCAAGAACATACGGAAGCGAACAAGTTATCACAGATCCTTCTCCAAATTATGAAGACTGGTTTGGGATTTCAACAGCCATCAGCGGTGATGGCAATGTTATGGTTGTTGGTGCTCATGGAGACGACACATATGCAACCAATGCCGGTAGCAGCTATGTCTTTACAAAAGATGAAAATGGTCAATGGACCTATGTTAGTAGACTCTACAGAAATCACTATGATGGGCAAACAGGACTCAATGTAGATATAAATTATGATGGCTCTGTAATAGTTGTTGGTGCATATGCTTGGGATCACTATACAACAAATACAGGAGCAGCGCTTATCTACAAGAGGACATCTGACACTCAATGGGACTATTTTCAACAAATAACTGCAAGTGACTATGAAGCTCACGATCTCTTTGGAAGATATGTTGGTATTAGTGACGATGGCGATACAATAGTGATAGGAGCATATTGCGAAGATCAAGGAGCAGATTGTACTGGCGCTGTTTATATTTTTAAAAGAAATGCTGGAGCAACTACATGGTCCCAACAGCAAAAAATTATCGCATCTAATAGAGGGCATCATTATTACTTTGGTCACAGTGCAAATATCAGTCGTGATGGAAAAGTAATTGTTGTTGGTGCTCATGGAGAAGATGTTACACACGATAGAACAGGCGCATTCTACATCTTTACTGAAGATGAAAATGGTGTGTGGACACAAAGACATCGCTTCTATAGAGAAACAAGATCAGCTGAAGATATTTATGCCGCTCATGAAGTAGGTATGACTCAAAATGGTGATGTTATTGCTGTTGGAGCGCAAGGTTCTGATGTATTTGGTACGAACAATGGGTTAGTAGATATTTATTTAAGAAATGAAAAAGGTGAATGGGATTTACATCAAACAATAAGACCTCCAGAAGAAGAGACAATGGAGGGTATTGATTTTGGATGGATGGTAAGAATGACCCCAGACGGCTCTATAATGACAATCGCTGCTGCTGGTTCCGGCGCCAGCGCAATGGATATTCCTGGTACTGGTGCCGTCTACGTTTACCAAAGAACTGGAAATACATGGAGTTTTGTAGAAAAAGTTGTAGCGAAAACTTGGACTACACAAGATGCTGGATATAGCAATGGCTACGGCTACGCCCAAGATATCTCTAATGACGGAACAGAATTGATAATTGGTTCCCATAGATCCAGAACAAGATACGGTCTAGTGTACACATACAAGTTAGGAGAACAAGAAGATAATACAATGCCTGAAAACCTATCAGAAGGTTCAATTATTTCTCTTGATGTATCTGACATCTCAGATGTAGACGGAATAGACGAAAATACAAAATCTTATAAATGGTATAGAATTGTAGGTGGAAATACAATACTTGTTTCTACAAACAGAGAATATGCTATTAAACCAGCAGATTTTGGACATACTCTTGTAGCAGAATATCGTTATTTAGATAATAATAACGAAGAAGAATTTATTACAAAATCTGTTTATATTCCAAGACCAGAATGTTCAATTTTTGGCTTGGAAGTCGGTAACACATTAACAAAAGAAAATCTGTATAACATGGATAGCTCAGAAACAATCCCATTTGGATATACTGTTCAAATGTCTTGGAAAGTTGCTGGAGAAGTAGTATCTACTGATTCGAGTTATACTGTTTCTGTTGATGATTTGGGTAAAAAACTTGAAGCAGAAATGTCTATTTTGTATAATGGACAAACAACAAGAAAATATGTTGCATCTGGCGAGGTAGTATTTGGAGAAAGAGCAATCCTACAAAGCTACAGATTGGCAGATAGCCAACAAATTTCTACAACAGAAACAACAAAAGAAATACAAAAACATTCAGGACTATCTGACTATACCAATGAAAATTATGTTCTTGATATAGAAGAATATAATACATCTCTGTTGCTTACAGGTGAAAACTTTAAGGAATACAGCAATAATTTGGTTGTTACTACTGGTACAACTTCTACTGTTTCAACAACAGAAAAGAAATTTGGTAACTCAAGCTATTATTTTGATGGAACAAACAATAGTGGTTTTAGAGTCCCAAATAGCGACTTATTTGATTTACGAAATATCGACTGGACAATCGAAGCTTGGATAAACCCAGATGGAGATTATAGCGATTATAGAATGATTGTAGGAAAAAGGGATAATACCAGCAATGTTGATTATCAATTATTTTTAGAGTATAATACTGGAGAATTGAGATTTCATTCAAATGGTGGCAGTAATGGTTCAATAAATACTGGCGTTGCGCCAACTGCAAATCAATGGAATCATGTTGCCATAGTTGGAAAAGGTGGAGTAATAACAATTTATTTAAATGGAGAAGCAAAAGCGTCAGAGACGAGAAATGTTGCTTATAACAGAAATTATGCGATAGGAATTGGCAATGTTGGTAGCTTAAATGTTCACCCATTCAAAGGATACATAGATGAAGTTCGCATAGTAAAAGGGACAGCATTATACACAGAAAACTTTACTGTTCCAACTTCGCCAACACTATCTATCGGTACCAATGTTTCTGTACAATTGACAAATAATAGAGACAATACAATTTCTCTCGATGATGTTAGTTGGTATCCTCTTCATGGAGAAAAATTACTTGGAACCGGCCCCATATTAACTCTAACAAATGATGTTACAAAATATGGCGCCTTAAGGTACGAATCAGTATATCAAAACTACGAAGGAAAACAAAGAAAAGATAGTGGTACTGTAGAATTAGTTTCTGTTGATACCACTCTGCTAAAACAAAAAGCAAAACAAGGACAAGCTTTTTCGTTAGATTTAGATAATGTTATTCTAGACGGTGGTTTAGAAATAACAAAAGTCGAATTAGATGGAGGATTTCATCTTCCAAGCTGGTTAACCTACAATACATCGACAAAAGTATTGTCAGGAACACCTCCAGTTAGCAAGATCAGAAATCTATCAATTTTTGTAGAACTTTCTATTTCTCAATATGAATTAGTTCCATATGATCTAAAACACGGAATTATTATAGAATTAGAAATCTTAACTAGCGAAGAATCAATGTTTACAACCTATCAACAATTTGATTGGACAGGAATACAAGATCCTTCTTCTTTTGTAAGTCAATACGGAATTACTTCTACAAGAAGCTGGTCTGGTCAAGTCCAACTCTATTCTGCTGCAGATATTTCTTTCAACAAGGATTCTGTCTTTGAAGAAGTATTCGAAGAACCAACATGGTCAACCTTGCCAGAGGTAGCGGTAGACTCAGAAGGATATCAAATTTTCTTTGAAGAAGACAAAGATATTATTACAGATTGGAATCTAGAAGTTTTCCCTTCATGGCAAGGAAGATTCCAATGGCAAAGCAGAAACTATGCTAATTTTGAACAATTAGCAGAAAAACAATTTGAAGAAAATTTTGATGATTTGTCTTGGGATGGCCTAACAAAGATAGATTGGACAGACACTCAAGATCCATCTGCGACATATGAACTTTATTCTTTAAACATGATTACAGAATTTGAAGAAAAATTCCAATGGAGTACAAGAACGACAGCGGAATTTGGAAAATATTCTGAAAGCTTGTTCGAAGAAACTTTTGAAGATAATACTTGGACTGGATTTACAAGAATAGAGTGGGAAAATGTAGAAAATCCATCAATAGTTGCTACAACTTACGGTATTCAAGGTTACTGGGAAGGCTCTCATGATTGGACCGGTAATCCACAACCATCATTCGAATCCGTCAATAAACTTTTTGAAGAATCATATGAAGATTCTTCATGGACAGGGTTTACAAGAATTGATTGGAATGATTTAAATGAAACAGAAAAACAAGCTATAATAAACAATTATGGAATAAGTGCTTATTGGGAAGGACTCTTTAAATGGTCCGAAAGAGCACAACCTTCTTTCTCTGACAAATTGTTAGCGATTAAAGAAGAATTTGAAGAAGATTGGACTATTTAGACAATAAAAAAGGAGTTTTTATAAAATGGCACAAAATGACTGGAGTATAAGTATATCATACGCAAACACGCCTACTGAAGGATTAGCAGTATTTCATTCGGATTTCGATAATCCTTTGACCGTAGGAGGAACTTATTGTAGATATTTTCGCACAAATAGCGGTGGCGGTACAGACAATGGGTTTATGGCAAGATTGAAGCACCCAAGTGCATTATCAATACCGGACACAAAAGCAATTTCAGTAAGAAGTTGGGTTAGACATACAAGTCATTCTAACAATCAATACGCATTTATTTTCGCAAAAGATTATCACAATAGTTGGGATAATACCAGTGCCGCCAGTGGCTATCATTTCGGTATAAGGTTGGGAGATTTTTATTTTTCAGCTAAAGGGCACACTATTGTAGAAGGATTCGATGCTGATCCTATTTTAGGACACAGTACAATAGATCGTTGGGTTCACGTTAGAATGGATGTTATACCAATAAAACACAACGGTGTTGTTATTATGGACCATGTAAAATGTTATACAGAAGTAAATAATGAATGGGTCTTGGTTGTAGAAAAATATATTGAATCTACTGATAGCATATTCGTTCCTTGGCAACCTACGACTACCGATAGCCATGTTGGTTTTGGGCATTGGGTTTGGGATTACTGGCAACAAAGTTACTGGGATAAATTTGAAGTATTCACAGAAACAGTTGAACAACCAGAAAAACTTACTTTGTCCTTAACAAATGATACAGGACCAAGCAACTCCGATAGAGTTACGTCAGATCCATCAGTAACCGTAAGTGCTGCTGAAGTTGGTGCAACAAGACAATATTCTACAGATTTAAGTAATTGGGGTGCAGCTATTCCATCATTTACTTCCGGTAGTAACACTCTTTACGCAAGACAAGTAAGTGCGGAAGGGAGAACATCTCCTATAGCAACCTTGCAATTTACCTATATACCAGATGATACTCATCTTTCGATCTCTTCTGCCACATCAGCTTCTGTTGTAGAGAATGTAGGATTAAATAATGTTGTATATACAGCAGAGGCAACAAATGAATTCAGCGAAATTCTTTATTCTCTCAAAGAAGTAGGAGATCATGCAAAATTTTCGATAGACACTTCAAGTGGACAAGTAACTCTATTAGAGAATCCAGATTTTGAAACAAGTTCTTCATATAGTTTTACTTTCCAAGCACTAGATCTTGCTGGATTCCAAAAAGAGCAAGAAGTATCTGTTTCTGTAGTAGATGACAATGAGGCACCTAGCTTCACAACAACATTTAGCATAGGAACACAAGAAACACCTGTTTCTGAAAATGCGTCCTTGAGCACAGTAATAGCAACATTGTCGGCAACAGATCCAGAATCTGATGCTGTAACCTTCACTCTGGTTTCTCAATCAGTTCCAGGAACTTTTGAATTGAGTTCCTCTTCTCTTGTGCTAACCGGAACATTAGATTACGAAACTAACCAAACTCATGCTGTCACATTGAGAGCAAGTGATGCTGAATTTGATGTTGAGCAACAATATACTGTTTACGTTTCTGATGTAAACGAAACACCAACACTTAGCTTAAGTCTATCATCAGATCCGGTATCCGAAGATACTGCGGTCGGTACAGTTATTGGCACCTTATCTGGTATAGATCCAGAAAACGATTCGCTAACATTTAGTATAGTTTCTCAGTCTCCATCAGGCTCCTTTGAAATCTCTGGTTCCGATCTAAAAGTTGCCTCTGCTCTTGATTATGGAACAAATACTTCTCACAGCTTGACTCTAAGAGCTTCTGACGGCATAAATACTGTAGATCAAAGTGTTTCCATCGATATTGGAAATGTAAATGATAGCGATCCAAACTTTAGCGACGTTAGTTTATTATTGAAAATGGACGGTTCTAATGGTTCAACAACCTTCACAGACGATAGTTCTAATTCGCTAACCATAGTAGCCAACGGTAATTCACAAATCAGCACAACTGAAAATAAATTTGGTGGCGCAAGTGGCTATTTTGATGGAACAGGAGATTATCTACAAGTACCATATGACGACAGCCTTAATTTAGGAAGCGGAAGTACGGACTGGACGGTAGAAACTTGGATTCGTATGCCATCGATTCCTTCTAGTGAGATAAGTATAATTGGCGCGTCAGACGGCGGCGGAAGCAATCCTAAGTGGATGATTACTGCTAACATGGGAACAGATTTCTTGTATTCAGCGAACAAAATTGGCTTTGTAGTTGATAATGGCGGTAATCAATGGATTAATGCATCTCATACTTGGCAAGTAGATACTTGGTATCATATAGCCGTAGTTCATAATTCTGGAACGACAACTATGTACGTAGATGGAACTAGTGTTGGCTCGTATTCCTATAATGCACCTTCAGTTAGTAGCGGGATACGAGTTGCTTCAGACGGCGAAGGATATAGATACTTTCCTGGATACATGGATGATGTAAGAATTACGAAAGGTACAGCAAGATACACAAGTAACTTCGCACCACCAGGTTCCCACCCAATTGGGTGATTTTATCCTCATTCTGCTAATGTAGCTTTTTGAGAATCAAAACTGAATAAACGGGAAGCCCTCACTATTTAATAGTGAGGGTTTTTTTTATGGAAAAGCAAATTGACGAGAAGAAGAGAAAGAAGAAGAAAAAGAAAAAAGGTGATCGTTGCGTTCGTATTGCCAAAAGAAAATATGATGTATGGCCTTCTGCTTATGCTTCTGGTGCTGTAGTAAAGTGCAGACAAGGTAAAATTTGGAAAGGTCTATCAGAAGAAGAATTGAATGAAATGATAGACGAAGAATTGGACGAATCTTTAGAGGAAGGCATCGGAGACTTCATAAGAAAAGCAACTTTAGCTGGAACTGTGGCTGCTGGAGGATTATCAGCACCTCCAACACAAGCTTCTGAGCCTGTGCCTGTTAAACAAGTTGCTGAACAGGGCGATGAAATAAAATTTGATGAATCAACAAAAATTCTTTCTGTAACATTAGACGTTGAAGAAGGGGATAACGGAGAGTTTGCAGAATCTCAAGCAAGAGATTTGGCCGATCAATGGAAAGAAAAAAATGGATATGCTGGATTTAGCTATGAAGGAAAGAAAGTAGTAAAAGGAAATAGATTCAATCCAGAAAGAATAGCATTTATGTTTCAGATGCAAAAAGCCCTAGAAGAAAAAAAAAAGAAAAAGCCTGACTTTAAAAAAGAAAAAGAAAGTGGCTTACATGGATGGTTCTCTCGTCAAGGCGGCAAAGGTAAAAGCAAAGGTTGGGTAGATTGCAATACTTGTCGTAAAGATAAAAAAACAGGTAAAAAAACTTGTAAAACCTGTGGTAGAAAAGAAGGAGAGAAGAGAGCTAAATATCCTTCTTGTCGCCCAAAACCAAGTGATTGCGGCTCCAGCGGTAAAGGGAAAGATTGGGGCAAGAAATCGGCCAAAAAAGAGGCTTTACAAAAAAAAGAAAACTTGTTAGAGTTATTAGGAAAGGATTTAATTAATGAAAATTGAAGTTTTAGAAGTCAAAGAAAAAGAAGATGGTACTAGTGAAGTCATTTTCGATTATGATGATGAATATTATGAGTTCATGAAATCCCAAATTGGG
>Ga0136656_1000732_pt1 | contig 11576 bp, 18 predicted proteins | sample CPBDNA_9_FD_94862 | JGI IMG/M metagenome (GOLD analysis project Ga0136656, IMG submission 94862) | Freshwater to marine salinity gradient microbial communities from Chesapeake Bay, USA - CPBay_Sum_15_0.8_DNA (version 2) | ecosystem: Environmental > Aquatic > Marine > Coastal | place: USA...
ATTGAGCGTGCCACTGGCGTATAGGCTGCTGTCTCTTTTACTTTTTAACTAAATACTATTATGGAAAAGCCTCGTAAATTAGACTTTAATATTGCACTTATTACAAAAGAAGAATTAAGTAAAGAGGACATTAAATTATTTCTTACTGTTGTAAGAGATATGGGTCCAAAAGGCATTATTAGTCCTTATACTCATACATACAGCAACGGCAACAAAGCAAATGTTTTTGTTGTTATGAGTGTATCTGACGAAGGTTTTAAGTATCAAATACCATTGAAGCGCAACTTAACTGGTAACGAAGCAGAAGTTATCGTCGGTGAATGGCTAGATGAATATTCAGGTGACTTTGATATTGAAGCAACTTCTCCTGTTTTGCGTATGCAAGATTTATCTATGTTTGATGCAGTCGAAGTAGATGAGAGTTACGAAACACTGGCTCTTAATGCTGAAAACAATATTAAGCATCAACGCTGGATGACAGAACATGTCAACAACGGTTGGCGGTATGGCATGAAGCATTCAAACGACGACAAAGTTTGTCCTTTCTTACTCCCATGGGAACAGTTATCAGAAAATGGTAAGGAAAAGTGGGTAAAAGAATATGCCAGCAAATAATAAAACAAATTCAAAACACTCGTCGTGTGATAATCCAGAATGTTTTTGTAAAGGCTGTACTTGTGATCCTTGTATGTGTAGAGAAGATCAGCCATGCGGCTGTGATCCAAATGTAAAACCAGTACCACCGGCAATAAAACCCAATGAATGAACACGAAATAAAATTAAAAATTAGTAATGCAAATAAAATATTGCTCTTGTCTAAGCCTAACAGTTGGCAGGAAAGGTATTGGGCAAATGTTCTTATGCAACTTGAATATATTTTAGAAAATAATTATTCTTCGGTAAATAAAACTAGGAAGTTAGAGAAATGAATACAGAAAACGACACTCCAGCACAACCTGCCGAAGCACAACCTGCTACAACTGACAATAGTGTTGCAGATGCATTAGACACTATGCGAAATCACTTACACGATTACGAGCACGATTCATCAGACAGATGGGAAAAGTATAAAAAGTTTAAGGAAACTCGCAAACAAATCAGTCAGCGAGCAAAACAAGTAAAATAGCATTGACATTATTGTAGTTTGATGTTATAGTAATAACATTAAGGAGTGATATATGTCAGTAATAAGTATTTCTGAAGCAGATAAAACACGACTAAAGCACCTTGTTTCTGAGGGTGTTAGAGTTAAACAAGAAGTAGATTCTCTTAACGAAGGGCTAAGAGAAACAGTTAAAGCAATCGCCGAAGAGTTAGACGTCAAGCCTGCTTTGCTAAATAAAGCAATTCGTATAGCATACAAGGGCGACTTGCAAGTACATACATCTGAACTCGAAGATGTAGAAATGATATTACAAGCGATAGGTATGCAAGCATAAATGAGTTATGTTGATGCATTTTTAATGCAGGAACGCGACATATTGTATGTCGTTGAACGATCGCCAGAAGGCAAAAGAGTTTTCAAAGAATTTCCAATAAATTATACAGCCTATTATGAGGATCATAATGGCAAGTATGAAACTATCTTTGGCACAAGGGCATCGCGTGTTGTTCAGCGAAGTAAGAAGAAGTTCCAGAAAGAACTTAAATTGCACGGTAGAAAGCGCGTCTATGAAGCAGACATGAACTGGGTATTTCGCACACTTGAGGATAATTATCTAGATGCAGAAGTTCCTAAATTAAATGTTTGCTTTTTTGATATTGAGGTGGACTTTGACCCTGAGAGAGGCTTCTCGCCAGTAACAGATCCGTTCTCCCCAATTACTGCTATTACTGTTTATTTGCAGTGGCTGGACAGTCTTGTTACACTAGCATTAGTTCCGCCTACACTAACTATGAAACAAGCAACCGAAATGGTTGACGAGTTTGAAAACACATGGTTATATGATTCCGAAACTGAGTTGCTAAACACGTTTTTAAACTTAATAGATGATGCTGATGTGTTAAGCGGCTGGAACTCTGAGGGGTACGATATACCGTATGTAGTAAACAGGATTCAAACAATATTAAGCAAGAGCCACACACGAAAACTATGCTTATGGGATCAACTGCCAAAGCAACGCACGTTCATAAAGTATGGCAACGAGCAAGAAACATACGATCTTATTGGTAGATTACATTTAGATTATTTAGAGTTGTATCGCAAATATACATATCATGAGATGCATTCGTATTCTTTAGATGCAATTGGCGAATATGAATTAGGCGAAAGAAAGATTGCGTATGACGGCAGTATTGATCAGTTGTATAGACATGATTTTAAAACATTTATAGAATACAACAGGCAAGACACAATGTTGTTAGCAAAAATTGACAACAAGAATCAGTTTATTGACCTTGCTAATAACATCGCACATGCTAACACAGTATTGCTTCCAACAACAATGGGTGCAGTAGCAGTAACAGATCAGGCAATTGTAAATGAGGCACATAAACAAAATGTAGTTATTCCTAACAGACCTCCTCGCAGAGCAGAAGTTGAAAGAACAGATTATAGCATGTTAGATACAAAGAATGCTGTAGGTGCGTATGTTGCATTTCCAAAGAAAGGCATGCATGAATATATCGGCGGTATCGACATTAACAGTCTGTATCCAAGTGTTATTAGAGCAATGAACATGAGTCCAGAAACTATTGTTGGGCAGTTGGAACCTACATATACTAATAAACTTATCAACGAAAAGTTACAAGTAAAAGGTACAAGTTTAGCAGATGCCTGGGAAGGAATATTTAGCACAGTTGAATATCAAAAAGTAATAAGTAAAGATAAAGTAGATAAGATTACTATTAAGTATGAGGATGGTAAAATAGATGTGCTAACAGGCGCAGAGATATATAATCTTATCTTTAAGAAAATGCCAATGTGGTGTTTAACTGCTAATGGCACAATATTTGATCAAAGTAAAAAAGGTGTAATACCCGGACTACTGGAGAGATGGTATGCGGAACGAAAAGAATTACAAAGCAATATGCGTAACGCAACAGACAAAGCAGAAAAAGCATTCTGGGACAAACGACAGTTGGTTAAAAAGATTAATCTCAATAGTTTATATGGTGCTATTCTCAATCCTGGTAGTAGGTTTTTTGATATTAGAATTGGTCAGTCTGTTACTCTTTCTGGTCGTAGTATTACCAAGCATATGGCTTCTGAGACTAATAAAGTCATAGCAGAAAAATACGAGCACGACGGCGAAGCAATTATATATGGCGACACGGACTCTGTTTATTTTAGTGCGTATAAAAGTGTAGAAAAAGATATCGAGTCTGGCGATTTTAAGTGGAGCAAGGAAGTAGCCATAGAGTTATATGATACAATAGCCGATGCTGTTAATGATAGTTTTCCTGGTTACATGAAAACTGCTCATAATGTCTTAGAAAAAAATGGGATAATTATTAAAGCAGGTAGAGAACTTGTCGCCAGCAAGGGTATCTTTATTACAAAGAAAAGATATGCTGTATTAATTTATGATTTAGAAGGTAATCGTTTAGATAAAGATGGTGCTACTGGTAAAGTAAAGGCTATGGGTTTAGATCTTAAGAGATCGGATACTCCCGCGTTTATGCAAGACTTTCTAAACGAAATACTATTAAACTTACTCGACGGGGATACAAAGGATGAAATCTTTGCAAAGATTAAAAAGTTTCGTATTGACTTTGGCAACAGGCCTGGTTGGGAAAAAGGCACACCAAAGCGTGTTAACAATCTAACAAAATTCTGGGAGTTAGAGCATCCTATTGATAAAAGAACTGGCAAAAGAATTTATAAGAAAGCAAACATGCCCGGGCACGTTAGAGCGGCATTAAACTGGAATTCATTGCGAGACATGCACGGAGACAAATATAGCCTCCCAATTGTAGACGGTGCAAAAACTATTGTATGTAAATTAAAGCCAAATCCAATGGGTTTTACAAGCGTTGGATATCCTATTGATGAGCAACGAATACCAGATTGGTTCAAAGAACTGCCGTTTGATCATGAAGCAATGCAGGATACAATTATCGATAACAAAATCTCAAACTTGCTCGGGGTGCTCAATTGGGATTTACAAGAAACACAACAGTCGGTAATATTCGAGTCATTGTTTGAATTCGACTGATATGTATACTATACGATTACTGATATCAAATGCAGAAGAATTAGCACAACTGAACAAAGCAATACACTGGGCAGAAACAACAATACCTAATCAGTATGGATGGAGAGAACTATATGATAAATGGTTTTATCCGTATACATATGCAGTTGATTTTACAGATAAAGATCATATGTTATTATTTAAACTAATGCTTACAGGCATTACTATTCAAGGATATAAAGATAACCCTTGACAATTTACCTAAATTATTATACAATAAGATATAGTGAGGATATATAAATGTTAAAAGATGTTCTATTAGATGTGGTAAAACACACAAACGGTCTTGGATTTATTGAAGCAATAAAAATTGAAGGCACGGCAGAAGAAACTAACATTTCTGGTATGGATGTTGACCGTACAGTAATGTTGTATGGGCAGTTACATAACACAGTTGACGAGTTTGAAGGTACATTTGGTGCCGCTAACTTGGGATATTTAAATTGGTTATTGAACTGGGACTATTTAAATGACGATGGTTCTAATATAACTGTTATTCGTAAAGTAAGAAACAGTATTGAGCAGCCAGAAGAAGTTGAATTTAAAGGATCTGCAGGATCGCCTTGGTACTATCGCTTTATGAGCGGTGCATTAGTTGAAGAACAATTGCGTACAGTAAGGTTTAAGGGAGCAGACTGGGATGTAGAGTTTCAGCCAAGCCAGAAGAGTATACAATTATTTAATACTGCCGCACAAGGTATTGTACAGTTTGAGCCATACTTTAGTTTATCCACTGACGGTGGGAACTTGTCTGTTGGTTTTGGCACAGGGCAAAACAGTCATAGAGGCCAATTAGTTTTTGCTAATAATATACAAGGTAAACTCTCAACAACATTCCACTGGCCTATTGCTCAAGTTATGGCTATTTTAAAGTTAGCATCATCGGGCAATTGTAAAATTAGTATTGCTAGTGTTGGTGCATTACAAATTGCAATTGACAGTGGCACAGCAATTTATAACTATGTACTTCCAGCAAAATCATAGAGAGTTACGTATTGAATTTATCAGAATCTAATAAGGATTACGCAAGGTTCTTGCCTGCTATTAGTAGTATCTATACAAAGTTTTTAAGTCACGATAGTGCTTATAATAGCAAGGTTACTGAAGATCGTATACCAGAGTGCTTTCCACATGGATTAGAAAGTATGAACTTTCTAAATGAGGATAAAGGTTTATTCTCATACAAGTGGGCATTGTACTCTGCTGGACATGCTACATTAGATCCAGATAAAAGCGACAAAGCAGAAGCCCATGTTCAAAAAAGAGACAGAAAAAAAGTAACACTTGTAGGAGACTCCGGAGGCTTCCAGGTTGCCAAAGGTGTGCTAAAGTTTCCATGGGATCAGTTTAAAGAAGTCGGAGGAAAATGCGATGATGTTAGACGTAAGATATTAACTTGGTTAGAGCATACAGCAGACTGGAGCATGATACTTGATGTGCCAAGTTTTAGCATTCACTTTGACACTGGACTTAAAACATTTAAAGAGTGCTTAGATTATACTTGTTACAACAACGACTTCTTTATGGATAATCGAGTGCCGGGTGCTACAAAGTTTTTAAATGTGTTACAAGGCAACGACCTGCGTACAGCAGATCAATGGTATGAGGCTGTTAAGGATTATTCAAATCCAAAAGTATACGGCGAAAAAGCATTTGAAGGCTGGGCAATGGGCGGCGAAAATATGCGTTGGTGGTACCTTATATTGTATCGCATGATAAAAATGCGAGACGAAGGGTTACTTGAGAATAAAGACTGGATACACTTTTTGGGTACAAGTCATTTACAAGCGGCAATACAATTAACAGCAATTAAACGCAATCTTGTTAAGATTAATCCCAACCTCGAAGTAAGTTTTGATAGCGCAAGTGCGTTTATGAGTGTTGCCAAAGGATTGTGTTACGAACATAATTCGTATAGTCCAAAGCGTTTTTCATTTGTAATGGAAGCAGCCAAGGACGACAAAGCATTTGTTACAGACAGTAGTCCATATACAACACCATTTGTAAACAAAGAAGGAAAAACGGTGAGAATGGAAAAAAGCATTATAATGCATCCAACCGAAGATACTTATTTAAAAACAAATGATGTTTGTGTACGAGGCACTGACTTTGAAAGCAAGACATCTTGGGATAGTTTGTCTTATGTATTGGTAATGGCACACAATGTTTATCAGCACATAACCGCAGTACAAGAAGCAAACAGATTAGGTGATGCAAGAAACTTTGATAAAGTGCCAAGTAATGTTATTGAATTTATTGATGTTACAAATGAAGTGTTTGTTTCGGAAAAGCCAATGGAAGTCATCGAAAGTCATAAAGGTTTATTAAACGAGTTAAGTGTTGCTAAGTTTACAGGAGCACCTCGTAGAAACATGCTTGAAGACTTCCACGAATCTGGATTAGTTGATCACATGCCAGGTCCGGGTAAAAAATTAGAAAAGCCTGCACAAAAAGAACTTACAAGCAGTACATTTGGGAGTTTATTTGAAGAGGCATAGGAGAATACTATGAGTGAAAAAATAACAGAATTAGAGAACGAGCACAAAACATTAGATTGGCAAATTAAAAAACTCGAAAAACTAACACCGTACAAAGACGACGAAATTAAAATACTAAAAAGAAAAAAATTACAATTAAAAGACAGGATTGAAATACTGAAACATGATAACAGAGAGACCGTATAATACTATTGCTGTTGACAAAGTAGAGTTTTTTATTGGCACAGAAGTAGAGAAAACACCTGCTTATGGCTTAAAAACTTTATTTGTAGTTGGAATACAAGATCCAACAACAATATTTGACTTATCGCAAGAGTATCAAGTTGAACACATATATTTAGGTGCTAATCAAAGTTTTCTTCCATATAATCAATATGAAAAAAAACAATGGGGCGAACTGTTAGATACTGTTGTTAGATTTGGTCCTTTAGTAACATTAGATTTTGATATTGTCTTTAAGGACGAGGTACGCAGTTTTAACTGTACAAAGGAAAACTTTATTCCGATGATAAGCGTAAAGATTCCGCACATTGGAAAGTTAAGTCAGAATGCATGTATTAAAATTGACGATATTGATTTTGACAGCACAAACACAGGTGTTTGGGTACATCGTATACAGAACTTAACGAGCGAAGAATCTTACACACCGTGGTCTAAATACACAAATGATATGGTAATTAAAGGAGAAACCAATGGGTAATAGTAGTCAAGGTGGCGGCGGCGGGCCAACACAACCAGGACAATTGCTATGGGAAAATAGCATTTATTATTTTGCAGAAGATTTTACTTCAAAGTCAACTGCGCCGGTAATTCAGTTTATTATGGAAAAGAACCTTTTGCCTCGAGCAAAGAGACCAAAGGAACTTACTTTAATAATCAACAGTCCGGGTGGTGCAGTACATTCTGCATTTGCTCTTATTGATGTTATGAAGGGTTCGGCAATTCCTGTTAAAACTGTAGGATTAGGATTAATTGCATCCTGTGGTATTCTTACATTTATGGCAGGAGCAAAAGGAAGGAGAATCCTTACACCAAACACTTCTATATTGTCACATCAATATAGTTGGGGTTCACGAGGTAAGGAGCATGAGTTATACGCAGTAATGCGCGAGTTTGAATTAAGCACAGAAAGAATGCTTGAGCATTATAAGAAGTGCACTGGTTTAAACGAAAAGAAGATTAGGGAAATATTACTTCCTCCGCAAGATGTTTGGTTAAGTGCAGATGAAGCAGTAAAGTATGGCATTGCAGACGAAATTAAAAGAGTATACTAATGGACAGTAATGTTATACAAGCAAGAATAGACGCGGCGACTAAAAGAAGTTCGCAGTCAAATAAAATGATTTGGGTTAAGTTTCAAAAAGAAGGTATACATAAGTACCCTGCCGCGTTAGAGGATCCAGCATTAGCAACTGGTGATGAGTACGATGTTTCATTTTTAGGTTATCCTCACAGGCATATATTTCATTTCCAAGTATGGATTGAAGTAGTACATAACGACAGAGACATTGAATTTATTCAGTTTAAGCGATGGTTGGAAAATCTATACAAGGCGGGTACTTTACAGTTGAACTACAAATCCTGCGAAATGATTGCTGAGGATATGTTTAGAGAAATAGCAGTCGAGTTTCCAAATAGAGAAGTATGGATCGAAGTGTCCGAAGATGATGAAAACGGCTGCTTCATTCAGTATCCACAAAATTCTGGGTGAGAAAGTAATAAATAGTACTGTCACCGTATTGTATACCGGTAGGTGACAAATATAAACCTAGGAGAAATAGATGGCAACTCGTCGAATATTTCGATTTGCGGGTAGCGTCCGTATGAGAGGATTAGGTAACCTTATTATGGGTAACCTTACTAACGTTACTGACTATGGTGCAGTAAGTGGAACCGCATCTACATGGCCAGATGTGCTAGTATCAGGTAGTTCTGATCAATCACGTTCTGGTGTAGGTGCAGGTATCACCGGCCTTGTTAACCAAGACCGTACCTTAGTTGACAATATGGATTATGGAAAAGGGACATATGGTCTCAATTCTAGCAAACCAACCAACTCTCAAGATTACGGTAGCGTTGCTTAAAAATCTTTAAGTAGTTGAAAACCTCAGTAGGGCCTTACTGGGGTTTTCTTTTTTATTCTTGACATATTCCTAAAAATATAGTAATATAAACTATCTACTAGGAGTATATTTTTAATGCGTAAATTATTCTATATGGGCCTCGAACCGTACGAAGGTCGCTATACACTACAATTACAAGACTGGAACGAAGCAGTTTTTAAACAACGCGACATAGACTATGTTTTAGTTCCGGGCGAAACACTTGATGATAGTAAAGCAATTGTTACAGGACAAGTGTTAGATGCACACGGCCGTAGTTATTTTGGCATGAGCCAAATAATGAATCTTGTTAAAATGATGCGAGAAGGAGAAGTAACAGCAGAGGATGTTATTTTCTTTGAGGATATGTTTCAGCCCGGAATAGAAAGTCTTCCATATATAATGGATCAAGTGCCTGCTGATATGCGTCCTAAAGTCTATGTAAGATGTTTAGCACAAACAATCGACCCAGACGATTTTGTTCATGTATGGGGAATGTATCCGTGGATGAGCAAGTACGAAAAAATGGTAGATACATTTGTAGATGGCGTTATTTGTGCAAGCGAAGAAATGGTTGCTAACTTGCACATTGCAGGTTGGACAGCAAACAAATATGTAACTGGATTACCGTTTGGTAAAGAAGAAGTGCAAAGCAGAATTAAAAATCCTACGCCCTTTGATAATAGAACGAAGCGTGTAGTATTTGCGGCAAGATGGGATCAAGAAAAGCAACCTAACTTTTACATGGATCTTATCGAAACATATTTAGAACACTATGATCCCGAAGTTGAATTTTTTATTTTAAGTGGTGGTAAACTTCGCAGTAACAACGACGAATATATGGCTCGCACTAAACAGATGTCACAGGACGGTAAGTTGCGAGTACAAGAAAACTTACGAAAAGATGAATACTATGAGATACTTTCTAAAAGTAGGGTTTTATTTAATTGCGCGTTGCAAGATTGGGTAAGCAACACGGTAAGCGAAGCAGATTCGTTAGGCACTAATGTATTATATCCTGCTTATCGTAGTTTCCCTGAAACGTTTGCTAATGATTATGAAAGATTATATATTCCTTGGAGCATTGAGGATGCGTGTAATAAACTGCAAGGTTTACTTGAGTTACAGCATCCCAACGTTGGAAAGATAAGTGATTATCAAAATGGCACAATTGATAGAACAGTTGACATACTTCAAGGAGACGGGGAGCAATATTTAAGAAGTGGTGTTGATTACAGAAAACATACAAGTGAGGCAAAATTTTGATCCGCAATCTAAATACAATCATACCAAAGGAGGCCTATAATGAACCGTACCCGAACTAGAGCAGAAATGATTAGAGATTTTTACCTAAACGATAATAGGATTGATGCAAAAGGGCCGAGAGCACAAACAGGACCAAAAGCATCGTTTATGGGCAAAGCGGCACAAATGAAGCAGGAAGAAGAAACAACAACTAAAAAGGATAAAAATGAAAACAAGCGAGCAGATTAGACAGCGTATAGAACAAGCAGGCGCTGATTTTAGATGTAACAATAACATCTCAGAGTATATTAACGAGGGCGAAATAGATCTGTTACAAGAAGAAGTCGAAACAAAGGTACAAGATCTTTTACATACACTAGTCATTGATACTGAACGAGATCATAACACGCACGAAACAGCAAAACGTGTAGCAAAGATGTTTGTTAAGGAAATATTTAGAGGCAGGTATGAGCCTATACCTAGAATTACAGCGTTCCCTAACATGGGATACCAAAGCATGTACACAAGTGGACCTATTAGCGTTAAGTCAACATGTGCACATCATTTTCAAAGCATTGTTGGTAAAGCATGGGTAGGTATTATTCCTAATGATGAAGTTATTGGATTAAGTAAGTTCAATAGAATTGTACATCATATTGCAGAGCGGCCGCAAATACAAGAAGAAATGACTTCTCAAATTGCTGATGCATTAGTGCAGTATGCAAAAACCCCAAACATTGCTGTAGTAGTTAAAGCAGAACATATGTGTATGACACACAGGGGTGTAAGAGAGCACGAGTCAGATATGACTACTGCTATTATGCGTGGTGCGTTTTTTGAAGACTCGGCTGCAAAGCAAGAGTTTTATAACATTTGTATGAGCATGAAGGGACATGGTTAAAAAAGAGTACTATTCTATAAACAAAGTACAAGGTTTAATTTTAGATCTTGTAAAACAAATGGTTAGAGACGAATGGAAGCCAGACTATATTGTAGGTATTAACAGAGGCGGTTTAGTACCAGCAGTAATGTTAAGCCATTATTTGAGTGTGCCATTAGAAGTGCTAAATATAAAACTACGTGATCATGCTACTATTCCAGAATCTAATGTGCTAATGCCGTTGGATGCTTTTGAAGGGAAACAGATTCTTGTTATTGATGATATTAATGATACCGGAGCAACTTTTAATTATTTAATGGATGATTGGACAACTACGTTATCACCGTATTATAAAGTTGACGAAGACCCGTTGTCCTGGGCGGACAATGTAAAGTTTGCTGTGCTTACAGAAAATCTAGCAAGTGAATTTCATGGCGTCAATTATTTTGTAGAAGAAATTAATAAAGCAGAAAATGATGTGTGGATTGTGTTTCCCTGGGAGCAATGGTGGAACATGAACGAAAGTATTTAAAGGAGAAAAAATGTTTGGACCAATAACAGTACCCTTTGGATGTGTAATGTTATATAATGTAGCAAAACTAAAAGAAGATGTAGACTTTGATGATGTAGAGTTTGCCTTAGGCGAAATGTGCAA
>Ga0136656_1000739_pt1 | contig 11542 bp, 25 predicted proteins | sample CPBDNA_9_FD_94862 | JGI IMG/M metagenome (GOLD analysis project Ga0136656, IMG submission 94862) | Freshwater to marine salinity gradient microbial communities from Chesapeake Bay, USA - CPBay_Sum_15_0.8_DNA (version 2) | ecosystem: Environmental > Aquatic > Marine > Coastal | place: USA...
CTTTAGCAATAAAATTTGTAGCTGCAATAAATCCAATCACTTTAGCAATAACTGCTGCTGGTGCTGCTGTTTTATATCTTGTGAATAGATTTAGAGACTTACAAAAAGAGTATGAAGATTATAATAAAGTAGTAGGAGACTTTGAGCCAATGCAAGAGTCTTTTATTCCAACTACTATAATACCGACAACACCTAAAGAAAGAACACCAGACCCTAATTTTGATTTTAAATTTGTTGAGCCTATAAAAGCATTAAATGTAGAGCTTAAATTACTTAAAACATTGACACCAGTAATTGAGGATTTTGAAGAGGGTTTATCTGGAATGGATATTGTCGCTAATAATATTACACAAAGTTTCTTAAGTTTTGGAAATGTATTCCAGTCAGTATTTGCTCAAGCATTACAAAGTCAAGAGGGATTTTTTAAATCATTTGTAGAAGGTACTAAAAGGGCTTTAGCTGCTTTAGCTGCACAGATAGCAGCAATGTTAATTTTAAATGCTTTGCTTGGAGGCTCTTCTTTAGGTAATTTATTAGGATTTAAAGATATAGGGGGCTTTGGAGGAATTGGTCAAGTTCTTGGTGGCGTAGGTAGTGTAGATGCTAACTCTGTCGGAGTAGGTGGTAGTTTGCGTTCTATGATGAATACTGGAGGTGGAGTTGAAGTATTTGGAACACTTAGAGGAGCTGATATAATATTAAGCTCAGATAGAGCACAAGCAAATAGAAATAGAACAAGAGGTTACTAATGAGCAGAGAAAAGAAATTTGAGTTAAGTTTACAGAGTGACAATGGCACTTATTATAGATTAGACGTTTATAACAACAACGCTATTTCATCGACTACTTATACTCCTAAGTTAGGTGCTGATGGTTTTACTTTGACCTATCAGACTGACAATGATAATCGTTTTACTGGTCTTATTCCAAGCGAAGTCACATTTGATATATTAGTTACAGAAGATGGAGAACAAGCAGTAGTTAACGATATTAGAGGCTCTGTTTATGGTGGCTTTGATATTGCAATATATAAAAGTACTGACGATGTTACCTATGACCTTTATTGGGCTGGTTTATTATTGAACGATATATCTCCAGAACAAGACATCTCAAGACCAACTAGAATTAAATTAACTGCTGTATGTGGTTTAGCTCCTTTAAGAGATATAGACTTCAATGTTGATACTGGTTATAGTACACCATCAAGTTTTCAGACTTTAAATTATTTTGTAAATATATTCAACAATCAAATAGGCTTACAAGATTATTACTGGTCTTTAACAGATACATATATTACAACTTCCGTAGATTGGACTACGGACACTATGACAAGTATAGTATCTAGAGACCCATTAGTAGCTAGTAGGTTTAACTTTATGGCATACGTAGAAATAAATGAAGATGGCTCTAAAAAGTTCAAAAGTTCTTTTGAGTTATTAGATAACGTATGTAAGGCTTGGGGAATGAGATGCTTTTTCTCAGATGGTAGATGGCATTTAATTCAAGTTAATAATTACGATAATTGGAAAGCACCAAACACTCACTATATTAGAAATTTTAGTAAAGTTTATAACTCATCTAATGCTGGAGCATCTCTTTTAAGTAGTAGTAACGCTAGTTATACTACAACAGAGGGTACTGATATAAAAAGATATGGAGGCTCATTTGACTTCTTACCTATTTTAAGAAGCGTAGAAACAAACTACAATCATTTGCAGTCTTTTGATATGCCTTTCTTTTATTATTATAATAATAGTGATAGCAGTACACAATACCAAACTAATCTAAATGAGATACCAGTTTGGAATGGATATATTTACAATGGTAATATATATACTGGAACAGCTTATGATATTAATAGAGGATTGACAGATAGTTTAGTCATTTCGTTAGGAGAGGTTAGTGCTTTAACTGGTTCTAGCATTTTATTAAACAGAGATTTTACTTTAGGTAGAGCTGCTAGTGTAGATTTTTCTGATGTAAGTGGAGCAAATGATAAAGTAGAAGTACACATAAAAGCTAGGTTCAAGCTAGTAGGAGCTTCAAATACTTACTATCATCCATTAAGTACAGTAGTCGCTACTGATTGGACTACTACTTCAAATGCTACAACTACTGCTATTATTGACCCATTATATCTAAATGATAATTATACTGGAATTTTAGACACTATTAATATCAATGTTCAGACTAATGAGATTCCAGTTGATGGAGATTTATTTTTAGAGATATATGCTATTTGCTACTATAATAACTATGTAGATGCTTTGGCTATAAATAATCAAATAACTATAACTGATACAACAACAACAGCAGACCCTACTGACATCTTAGTTTATTCAGCTCCAGAATCTAGTGAGGAACAAGGAATAAAATATTTAATTGATAATGAAGTAGTAATAAAAAAGTTTTTTAGGTCTTTTAATGCTCCAAGTGGAATAACTATCTCAAATGGTGTGAAGTTTGAAATTCCAGAGTTATTTATAGGAACTGGTCCTACAAGTGGAGCAGTAGGTAGAATAGAGACATTTAACTATACTACTTCATCTTGGGAAGATGGAACTAATGCAACTTGGAGAGCATACGGAGCAGCAGTAGCTGGAACAGAAATAACACAGCTTTTAGTTGAGGAAGTAATAAAAGGTCAAGCTAGTGGAGCAAGAGTTTTTAATGGAAGTCTAAAGCTAACAAGTGGAGAGTTAAATTATTTTGAAGGAATAGAAATAGATGGAACTGCTTTTATACCTTATCAAGTTAGTTATAATGCTAATGAAGATACTTGGTCTGGAGAGTGGTATGGAATTGATTTAAGTGGTAACACTTTGAATATTGTAACTGGTACTATATCTAATATACCAGTAGCTAACGAATTTACACCTTGGTAATATGCCTACAATTAGTAATTTTTTAAAAGGAGAAAGCGTAGCAGTAGTAAGTACAGACACTACAACTACAACATTGACATATATTGATATAATGGCTACAAGTAGCACTAACACACTCCTAAAAAATGGAGATGTAGTTTATGTTATTTGCGCTGATACTGGTTTACCTATTGAATTAACTTTAGATGCTGATATAAGTTTCAATTCTACTCGTATAACATTTGCTTCTACAACTGTTAGTCAATTTATTCCAGCGGGTAGTGTTGTTATATTAAATAGAGAAAATAAATACGATTCTTTATTTAGAGATTATACAATAGTTACTCACAAACTTTTTGAGTTAGGAAACACACACGCTAACACAAATTTAATCAATCCACAATATCCAACAGACATTTCTATAAATGCTGGTACAGTTTGGGCTGATGGAGATACTATTACTAATGAAGCTACTGTATTTAATATATTTAGAAGTCCACATAATGGCTGTAAAATAGAAAGAATAACTTGGGATGTTCAGACTGATTCAGCAACTAGGCACGATGGAGTTTTTGAATTATGGAAAAAACCAATAACAGAAAATGGTACAACATCTACAAATATATCATTAGTAGATGATTTTTATTTTACTTCTCAAAACAATGTAAACTATGTTTTTAACAGAGATGTAGAACTAACAGAAACATTAAACGCTAACGATTGTCTAATACCATCATTTAGAAAAGTTGGAAGTAAATCTAGTAGCGATAAATTTTATGCAACATTAACGCTTTTGATAAGCACAGACCCACGACAATAATGAAAAATATGATAAAAGAAAATGCTGACGTTCTAGGCTTAAATAGCGTATCTCTTTCAATTAGCTTTACAACTTTACACGAAGTTCTGCAAATAACTTTATTAGTTGTTTCTATTATTTATACAGTAGACAGATATATGTATTACAGAAATAAAAGAAAATAATGGCAAAAGTAATAAGTAATAATTTTAGAAAGAAACCTAAAGTAAAACGTAAAGTACACTCTAAAAACCTTAGTAAATCACAAAGAAAAAAACCAACAAGAGGACAAGGATGAAATTAAATATTTGGAAAAAAAGTGTAGAAAACATAGAAAAAGAAATGGCATTGCAATATTTTAAGCTAAGTGAGTTTGATTCTCCAGACTCTAAAGGTAGTGGAAAAAATATGACAAAAGAATTTTTAATAAAGTTAGAAATAGCTAGAGACATAGCAAATGTGCCTTTCTTAATATCGTCTGGCTTTAGAACACCACAACACAATATTAGTCTAAAAAAGCAAGGCTATAAGGCTAGTGCTAACTCAAGTCATTTAAAAGGTTGTGCTGCTGATATAGTTTGCAAAGATAGTGGAACTAGACAAAAGATATTAAACGGTCTTATATTGGCTGGATTTACTCGTATCGGCATAGCTGATACTTTTATTCATTGTGATACTGATAAAGATAAAACTGATGCTATATGGCTATATTAGGAAACATACTAGGCAACTTATTAGGTAAAGCTGATAAGATTGTCGATGAAGTAATTACATCACAAGAGGAAAAAATGCAGTTAAAGAACGAGCTGCAAAAGATTATTCAAGAGCAAGAGGCTTTAATCGAACAAGAAGTTACTAAACGATGGGAGTCAGATAACTTACAATCTAGTTGGCTACCTAGAAATATTAGACCATTAGTCTTAGCTTGGCTTGTAGTTTCAACTACTTTACTTATATTTATAGATGCTGGAGTGATAGACTTTATTGTAGAAGATAAATGGGTAGACTTACTACAAATAGTTTTGATAACTTGTATAGGTGCTTATTTTGGTTCTAGAGGATTAGAAAAAATCAACAAAAAATGAAAGACTTTAAGAGGTATAGACTTAAAGAAGATGAATGGAAATTAGTAGATGAATATAGAAACGACAAAAAAAGGCAGTCGTTACTAGCTGATGAATGTAACGAAGTTGGCATAGATGTCAGCTCTGTTTCTCATTATTGGTATAAAAGCCAAAAGTTTTCAATATTTGCTAAACCTAATGAATATACTAAAGATGACTTTTTACAATCTATTGAGGAGCTTATCTCACAATACTCTCCTAAATATCCCTCCATTGATTATCCTAATAGACAAGATGGTCACTTACTTATAATCAATCCAGCAGACGTTCACATTGGTAAATATGCCGATAGTAGTGAAACTGGAAAAGAATATAATGTAGAAATAGCTAAGAACAGAGTTAGGGAGGGAGTTAAGGGTATTTTAAGAAACGCTGAGGGCTATCCTATTGAACGCATATTGTTTTGTATAGGTAATGATATACTACATACAGATAACGTGCATAATACTACTACAAAAGGAACTGCTCAAGATGTAGATGGTAAATGGCACAAACACTTTACAGAGGCTTTAGAACTTTACGTTGAGGTAGTAGAAATGCTAATGCAGATAGCTCCAGTTGATTGTGTTCATTCTATGAGTAACCACGACTATATGAGTGGCTTCCATTTAGCACACGCTCTCAAGGCTTGGTATAGAAATACAGAAGCTGTAAGCGTAGATGCTGAACCTATGCACAGAAAGTATTATAAGTTTAAAAATAGTCTAATAGGATTAACACATGGAGACGGAGCTAAGTTGCCAAATCTCCCATTACACATGGCACAAGAAAAGCCTAAGATGTGGGCAGATACTAAATATAGATACTGGTATTTACATCACTTACACCACAAACAACGCTATAAGTTTATGACTAGCTTTGATAATGTAGGAGTAACGGTAGAATTTTTACGCTCTCCAAGTGGCTCTGATGCTTGGCACTATCAAAAGGGATATACTGGTAGTATAAAAGCTGTAGAAGGCTTTATTCATAACGAATTTGGACAAATAGCACATTTAACTCATATTTTTTAATATATTTGCAACGTTTTTGGTTAGAAATAATCGTGATAAGTGAAATTATTAGTTTGTTTTTAGGGGATATTTTAGCGAATATCCTCTTTTTTTATACCTATATTTAAAAAACTTTAACATTTTTTTACTCTAGTAAACTAAAAAAAATACACTTTTTTTGTTAAAAAGTTTGCACAGAAGTTTAGAATGTATTACTTTAGCCAAAGAATTTAACAAACTAAAACACTAAACAATGAAAACATTTGAAATCAAAAAAATAACAAGAATCACAAACAATACTGCTGAATATGGATTTGGAGATTATACTGATAAAAAATATGAAGTAGTTGCAATTATAAAAGCTAATAACATTAGAAAGGCACAATCAATATATAAAAGAGAATATGATAAATCAGCTACATTCAACAGATGGTCTAATCACTACGCAATAGAAAGATAATAACAATGGGGAGAGCAATCTCCCCTTTTTAAAACAACTAACAATGTTAAAGTTTAAAAAAAGATTTTCTGGACATTATGAGGCAAAAAATGACAGATATAATTTTAATATTATTTATCAACGTATTCAAAAAAATTGGGTATTAATAATTCAAGACCGTTTTAATAAATCACATTCGAAAAGTTTTAGTCATAAAATATATAAAAATAAAAAAACTTGCGTAGAACACGCAAATAAATTAAACAACTAACAATGAAAACAAACGATTTACACAAACCAACTTACTTAGATGCTAAATTAGAGCTTGGTACACAAGTACAATTCTTTAGCTTTACATTAACTAAATTATGCTCTTATTTAATGGTTTTAGCGTTTCTAACGCTACTTCTATTAAATTTGATACCAACATACTACACAGAGGTATTAAGCCTTTATAGTGGCTCTTTTATCACTATGGTAGTATTTTACATTAAATACGGAACTAATTAAAATCAATAAATATTATGGAAAAAGTAGTAAAATCAGTTAAACAAGTAGGAGATTTTGAATCTCAATACGGACACTTTTATAAGTGGTTATTAGAGTTTGAAGATGGATTTAAGGGCGAGTACCTATCCAAGACAGAAACTCAAGACAAATTTATTGAAGGTCAGATAGCTTCAATAGAAGTAACAACAAGAGAGTACAACGGTACTACAATCAACAAGATTAAACCAGCTTCTACTTTTCAAGGTGGTAGCAAAAGCTATACAGCAGCTCCAAAGGATAATAAGACACAAGAGTACATTATTAAGCAGAACGCTTTAACTAACGCTTGTAACATAGTTGGAGAGGCTGATATTCCTAAGATAATAGAAATAGCAGACGCATTCAAAGAATACGTTTTAAACGATGTAAAACCAAAATCAACAAACAATGGAACAGACTTACCTTTTTAGTAAAGAATCACGAGAGGAAGTGTATGACCACGATACTGCTTATTGCTTTAAACTTAGACGTGGCAAAGGATGGATGCACTTAAACAAAAAAGCTACCAAGCTAGTTGAACACGATGACCATTATGAAGTAATATTACAAGATTGGTATATAAGCGTTTATCACTCTGGTAAATATATTGCACAAAGAATACTCAGACAAGAGCAATGTCAAGAGCTTCAAGAATGGTATTTAAAACAGAAAGAAAATGAAAAAAAAGCAGCAAATAGACAAGATACTTAAAGAATCACATCTTATAATCAATGCAGCTACTGGAACTGACATCAGTAAGACGTGCAAAGAGAACGCTAGGAGAGAATCTAGGAAAGTATTAAGGAAGCTAAAAGACATAGCTCCAGAGATTTATGAACGAGTAAAACCAGAATTTAATGGATAAACTAAATAGAATAGTAGAAACAGCTTGTTATATCGGTAACATATCCATTAAAGACTTTCAAAGTAGGTCTAGAGAACGTCATATTGTAGACATTAAACGTATGACATACGCAATAGCTAGAGATGTTCTTAGAATGCCTTATTTACATATAGCAGACTATTTTAAAGTAAATCACGCTACTGTAATACATCACTACAAGCTAAATATGCAGTTAGTAGAAACAGATACTTATTACTTTAAAAAATATAATACTATATTGCAGATGGTAAAAAGTGACTTAAATGTAGTTGAGGTAGAAGAGTTAATGGAAGTCATACAACGACTACAAGCTAATAAAGAATCACAATTAGAATTAAAAGAAAAATTAACCAAATTTTATAACAAAGATGAAAACAAATGAATTTGAAAAATTCGTAAGAATTACAGGAATGACTAAGCGTAGATTTAGTCAAATAACAGGATTAAAAGGTACTAGTGTAACTAAATACCTAGAAAATCCTACAATGCTAAGGCTCAAGCACTTACAACTATTGGCTGATGCTGATGAGTTTAAAGAACATGAGGTTGGAGATGTTGAACTTTTAAATATGATAAATTATGCTGAATAGTGTTGAAAGGAGGGAAGTATTAAAGAAAGCAGTATGCTCGATTTATTAACTAAATTTTATAAAAAAGATGAAAACGAAAATATCACAGAAAGACAAGGTGCTTAGACATCTTAAAGAGATAGGAGCAATAACTCCAGTACAAGCATTTTTTGATTATAGCATTATGCGATTAGCTGCTGTAATATTTATTTTAAAAGATGAGGGATATAACATTTCTACTACTATTCTAAAGTCAGAGAATAAGTTTGGAGAGCCAGTTAGTTATGCTCAATACAAAATAGAAAATGAAAAGAATTAGAGTAGAAAAGTCTGAGAACTTTACCACAATCAACAATGAGTTTATTTTTAATAAGAACTTGTCGTTAAAAGCTAAAGGATTACTTTGTCATCTCTTGGCGTTACCTAATGACTGGAAGCTATATGTTGAAGAGGTAGAAAAATGGCATAAAGATGGCAAAAAAGCTATTTATAGTGCTTTTAAAGAACTTACAGAACATGGATATATGAAACGAGAACAAACTAGAAAAAAGGGAAAAATAGTTTCTTGGGATTATATTGTTTATGAAAAGCCACATGTACAAAACGTACATGTACAAAACGTATATGTACAAAAGGTACATGTACAAAACGAACCACTACTAAATATTAATAATACTAAAGACTTAAATAAACTAAATACTTATAATACTAAAACAGAAAAGGATTATCCTTTAGAATTGAATTTAGAGGCTTGGAATTTATGGAAAGAATTTAGAAAAGAGCAATATAGAACTACTTACAAACCATTAGGAGAGGCTGCTGCCATTTCTAAGCTATTAAGAATCTCCAACAACAACAAAGAACACCAGGCGCAAATTATCCAGCAGTCTATCGAGAATGGCTGGAAGGGATTATTTGAGCTTAAAACAGAAAAACAAACTAAAGTCCAAAAGATACTCAGCAACTATCACAAAGGGCTAGAAATGATTAACAATGAATACAATGACTAAAGAACAAACAGCAGAACTGAATCTCTTAATAGCTACGTTTAGATGCTTTAACGAGCAACTATATAACTTGAAAGGCGCACACGCTGGAATAATAAAATTAAAGTTTAATAGACTTTTAAAAGTAGCTGCACAATATGAGAGAGAAATAGTCCAATGGACTGAGGGAAGTAAAGAACTAGAGCTAATATATGACAGCCTTATGGAAGTATTAATAGAAGTAAAAAAACAAGTAAATGATTAATTATTTAGATATTAAAGAACGTAAAGACGTGACTGTAAAAAATATGTTTAAGATTTACAAAGAGGATAGTAAATACAGAAACAGAATAACTTGGGATGCACATTATTTAATAACTGGGTGGAAACACATACAACAAACTAAAGATGAAAGACAAAAGTAAACAAGTGTGGTATTTATATAAACACGACATTAAAGAATTAAAAAGACAATGCTATGACGTTTTATCTACTATTTATGTTCAGCTAGGACAATCTCCAGAAGCTGAAATAATAGTTCAAATGACTAATTTGTTATGCAACGACTTAGCAACTAACTATGGCTCTATGGAATTAGAGGAAGTTAGATTTGCATTAAATCAACATATAAGAGAGAATGACGGTCCACACTTTGTAAACGTACCAATGTGGAATGAAGCTCTTAGAAAGCGCAAGATGTCAAAAGCATTAAAAAATCAAACTAATCAAATAGACGAATACGAACTTTACAAAAAACGTGTTGAGTCATTTAGTAAGGCAATAGATAAAAGAGAGATAAAAAAGATAGGCAATGCCAACGACAATAAGTAAACTAAAACAAAAGCTAGACGTTTTGTTTAGTCAGTATATAAGACGTAGAAATGCAGACCACTTAGGTAGAGTTAAATGCTTCACTTGTGGAGTAGAAAAACATTGGAAAGAGCAACAAGCTGGTCATTTTCAAAGTAGAAGCCACCACTCTACTCGTTGGGATGAGGTAAACGTACAAGTGCAATGTGTTAAATGTAATATGTATAGACAAGGAGAACAATTTAAATTTGGATTGTACTTAAATCAACGCTTTGGATATGGCACAGCAGAGGAGTTAGAACATAGAGCAAAGACAATAGTAAAACTAAACAGAGTAGACTATGAGGAAGCAATCGAAAGGTATAAACAAAAGATTAGAGAGCTGGATTAACAATCGATTGTTTAAAACTTTAAGCCCAAAAGATTGGGAGATTGAATCTATTTTATATATTTACAACAATGAAAAAGACAGTAATATTCGAGGGAGGAGTGAACAAAGTAAGCACTCTAGCAGACGGAACTCTTAGCATTAACATACATACTCAAGAGCTACCAGAAGAAACAATGATGCGAGTGTTTAGCTTACGTAAATCTCCTGGAATGGTTTTAATAAGTTCTGATGATATAAATAAAGCAGAGCAAGAGGAAGTCGAAAAGTTTACCACAGACTTTGAAGTAGGTAAGACTAAGACAGCTTCACAAAGATTAAGAGCTGTACTGTATAGAGTATGGGAACAAAGCGAACAGGCTTACGATTTTCCAATTTGGTATGAATCACAGATGGAGAGGATAATAAATAAATATAAATCAACTCTTGAAGTCTAATAGGGCGACCAGACACCAAGATATATGGAAGAGAACGGAGAACGGACTAGAATTAGTATTGCCAAAAAAGATAACAACAGACATAGGATTTCAGCTAATGTTTGGATATAGAGAAGATTACAGAATAGAACAAGAAAAGATAGAAAGGAATGCAGATAAATACTATACTAAAACTTATTTAGATGTTGAGGATTTTAAAAAGTATATTTAGAACGCTGATAGCCTTATTAATATTATTAAGCTGTTTACCTATATTATTAGTAATATTTTTACATTATTTTATAGTAGGTTTCATAGCAGAAGAGAATAAAAGAAATGAAGATAGTTGCGAGTGTTAGCATAGAGTTAAAGGTACTAGATACTGAAATGCTAGACGAGGCTAAAGAAAGAGCCATAGATACTTTAATTGATAGTTTAGAGGATTGGATAAACAACAATGGTATTCCTCCAATAATAAGTTTAGAGTATAAGCTACCAGATATAGATGAGAATGAACAATTTTTAAACTAATGCCAAGTCTACCTAATGGAAAGAAAAAGAAATGGATAGCAAGTAGCAAAAAGACTACTGGCTTTACTGAGAAGCATAAGAGCGAGAACTATGACTTTTATAATAGTAGAGCTTGGAGAAATTTAAGAAAGTGGCATATTGAAAGAAACCCAGTTTGTCAATGGTGTTTAGAAGAGGGCAAAGTAAATTATAAAGATAAGATAATCATTGACCA
>Ga0136656_1000740_pt1 | contig 11536 bp, 11 predicted proteins | sample CPBDNA_9_FD_94862 | JGI IMG/M metagenome (GOLD analysis project Ga0136656, IMG submission 94862) | Freshwater to marine salinity gradient microbial communities from Chesapeake Bay, USA - CPBay_Sum_15_0.8_DNA (version 2) | ecosystem: Environmental > Aquatic > Marine > Coastal | place: USA...
CTTTTCCGCACTTTTTGAAAGGAGAAAACTCATGGCATTTAGGAGTGCGGCAGGATACGGTAACCTTCCTAATGGTAACTTTAGTCCAGTTATCTATTCTAAGAAGGTACAAACTGCCTTTCGTAAAACCTCAGTAGTTGAGGACATTACAAATAACGACTATATGGGGGAAATTTCCAACTTTGGCGATTCCGTCCGTATTATTAAAGAGCCAGAAGTCTCAGTACAAGCATACTCCCGTGGTACACAGGTTGTCCCACAGGATCTAGATGACGAAGATTTCACTCTTGTTATCGATCAGGCAAACTACTTCGCGTTCAAGATCGACGACATCGAGGCGGCTCACTCTCATGTGAACTTTGAATCTCTTGCTACTGATCGTGCTGGTTATCGCCTTCGTGATCAGTTTGACCAGGAGATCTTCGGTTACATGTCCGGTTACAAGCAGGCCGCTCTACACGCCAATGCTAGTGCCGCTCGTGTTGCCGCTGACAAGTCTGGTACTGATCCAGTGTCCGCCGATGCTGATGGTCTTCTTGCTTCCATGAAGCTCGACCTCGGTTCATTCGGTGGTTCTGCTGGTAACTCTATTCCAGTTGGTCAGAACACCAGTGCAATCTCTCCTCTAGCGGTTATTAACCGTATGGCTCGTAAGCTAGACCAGCAGAACGTTGATCGTGACGGTCGTTGGCTAGTTGTCGATCCGGTCTTTGCCGAGCAGCTTAATGACGAAAACTCAAAGCTTCTAAGCAATGACTTTGCCGGTCGTCAGGATGCCGGTGATATCCTCCGTAACGGTCGTATCATCGATGGTATGGTTCGCGGTTTCCGCATCTACATGTCCAACAACCTGCCAATCATCGGTACTGGTCCGGGCACTGTTGCTACTGGTGGTTCTTCCAGTAACTACGGTGTTATCATCGCCGGTCACGACTCCGCTGTTGCTACTGCTTCTCAGATCGAAAAGGTTGAAACCTATCGTGACAATGACAGCTTTAGCGATGTCGTTCGTGGTCTACATCTCTATGGCCGTAAGCTTCTCCGTCCAGAAGCTATCACTCGCGCCGTTTACAACGTGTACGAATAAGGGAGGTATGAATCATGGCTTACGATCTAACTACTGGTTCTAATACCAATCACATGTCTCGTACCGGTGCTAATGTTCCTTACACCGTAGAGAAGGTAGTTTCTATGGCTGACGCGGTAACTCTCAAGGGTTCTTCCCTTGCTAATGCCGATGTCCTAGAAGTTATCCCTGTTCCAGCTAATACCCTCCTTCATGGTGCGGTTGCCTATGTTGAAGACGTTGTTTTCTCAACCGGTGCGACATTCGATCTTGATGTTGCCGGTGGTGATGACTTCATCGACGGTGGCGATCTAACCACTGCTGGTTGGGTTGCAGCCGGTACTAACGGCCTACTTCCTTTCGGTGCTAACTCGGTAATTATCACTGCTGCTGATACTATCGACATGACCCTTGCGGTTTCTGGTTCTGTTGCACCTGATACCGGCACTGTTCGCGTAGTTGCTTACATGTCTGATCTGGCTGAAATTCCAGGTCCGGCTGAAGTTGCTCGTGATCTAGCCTAACAAACTTGGGGAGATCCTTCGGGGTCTCCCCTTGACCTATTTGGAATACTATGGTACAATTAAACTGTTCAGTCTCAGAAGATATACTCAAGTCTAACTATGAGAATAACAAGAATAGAAACCTTCCATCTATTTCTAAACTAAAGAACAGTCCACATAAACGTAGCCAAGAAATTAATATATGTGCTGCTGGACCTAGTATCAAGAAGTTTGAAGAGTTTCTTCGTACATCTAATAACGATATCTTTGCTTCCAAAACTGTAGATTATCTTACCTCTATCGGGTGTGATCCTAGATACTCTGTCTCTATCGATCCACGAGAGTCTGGTGATAAAGCCCAACTAAATAAAAAAACCAATTACATTATTTCTTCTCAGTGTGATCCTAGTCTATTCGATGCACTAAAGAACTACAAGACATACATGATCGATACTGTCACTTCTAAAACGTGGCGACCCTCTGATAAGTGTATGTCTGCAGGATCTAACTCCACTGTTCATGCTATCCTACTTTCCGTATGGCTTGGTTATAAGAATATCAATCTATTCGGATTTGACTGCGGTTATGATAAAGCCTCTGGTAACTATCGAGTAAACCGTGAAAATAAGCATGATGGATCTTGTGAAGAAGTAACCGTATCATGCCCTATAACAAATAAACTTTACCATACAACCACTGAGTATATTGGTATGGCTGAGGAAGCCATGAAGATTATCCAGATACTTAGTAATCAAAAAGGTATCAACTTTAATGTCTGCGGCGATACATTCCTAACATGTTTTATTCAAAATAATATAAACAAAACCGAGTATATTTTACATGATGACTTTCCTGTTAGATGGTTAAAGGCTGCTTAAATGGCAACAACTTTCCTTACCTTAGTTAATGATACACTAAAGCGGTTGAATGAAGTCCAGCTTACTTCGGACGAATTTCCAACCGCTATTGGTTTTCATGCCTCGGTTAAGGATGCAGTCAATATTGCACTTGATGAAATCGGTCAGGAGCAGTTCGGGTTCCCGTTTAACCATCAGACCGGCACACTAACCTTGGTTGCTGGTACGTCTGTATATTCGTCTGAAAGTAATATGAAGGTTGTTGACTGGGATTCATTTCGTATCACCAAGGATGAAGCAGAAAATATCCAGGCGGTAAGGTTAAGACAAATTAACTATGATACCTATCTTCAACGGTTCTATATTCGGGATGGTAATGCGGGTACTGCTGACTATGATACCCCTAATTACGTGTACAAAACTCTTGACAATCGTATCGGTCTAACTCCTATTCCTGATAAAGCATATAGTATCGAGTATGACTATTACCAGTATCAGACTGCTTTGAGTAACGCTACTGATACAATGGCTGTCCCAGACCAGTTTAAGAACGTGGTTATCGATGGGGCTATGTATCACTGCTATATGTTCCGTGATAATTCTCAACAGGCTACTCTAGCCCAGCAACGATTTATTCGCGGCATTGAAAATATGCGTAAACTGCTAACAAACAACTTTACTGATCTTCGGGATACTAGGGTTAATAGACTAATTAACGTTCCGGCAGGCAGTAAGTAATGGTTGACAATCTCCGCGATGTAACAATCATTGCTAGGGGTGGTCTATATACTAACGAGGATGCTCTAACCCTCGCTGGTACTGAACCCGGTGCGGCAATCCGTATGACAAACTTTGAGGTATCTCAGTTTGGAGGATACCGCCGGATCAACGGTTATGAGTATTATGATGCTGACAATCCACAAGTCCCCGGCACTGGTAAAGTCTTGGGTGTCTGGATTCACAACGACAAGGTCTATGCAGCAAGACGTAACTCAATTGATTCTACTTCTGCCACTCTATCTGTAGGTGCTGTATCTCTCACTTCAGGTAGTTCAATTGTAACTGTTACTTCTGCTGCACATGGTTTATCTGTTGGTGAATGGGTCACCTTTAGTAATATTGATACTAACCTTGGTGGATTAGATCTAAACAATAATGAGTTTGTAGTTGCATCTACTCCGACTACAGGTAGTTTTACCTTCGTTGCTGATGAGGCTGCTGACAGCACAGTAACCAGTACAGCAGCTACAATCTTTTATACTGTAAGTCGATACTATACCATCTACGATCATACAAATGGTGTTGGCTGGTCAGCGGTAAACAACACCTCAGATACTAATACTCGTAGTGCTGTAGGTGTAACTAAAATCAGAACTAACGAACATAGTTTTACAGGGTCAGAAGTTGTAATCGTCGTAGATGGGGTTAACCGGCCCTTAAGACATAACTCAACAACTCCTATTGAACTTTATGATCGTCAAGGTTCTGGTCTAACCGATACCGAAGCTCAGTTATCTAACCCTTTCTCAATCAGCAACGGAACCAGTATCGTCACCGTTGACCATGTTGCTCATGGTATGCACGTCGGGGATATTGTCAAGTTCAGCAATGTCAATGTCAATATCGGTACGGAAGACATTAACGGTAATGAATATACTATTGCTACCGTAGTTGATGCTGACTCTTATACTTTTGTTATCTCAGCTACAGCTACATCAACTCAAAACAATGAAGGTGGCACAGCGGTAAACTGGTTCTACACTCATGTAGATATCGCTAATATCGAAGGTGCCAAATTTGTCACAGATTTCCGAAACCACTTATTCTTTGCCGGTGCCGAGAATAACTTTAACCGGATTACGTTCAGTAACCCCAACTTTGACCTAAGATACGATCCGGCTGGTGGTGCAGGTGAAATTAACGTAGGCTTCCCTGTTACCGGTATCGCTAAGTTCCGTGATGCTTTATATATTTTCGGTGAGCGACAGATCAAACGACTACAGGGTAATAACTCGTCAGACTTTGTTCTCTCTGAGGTGACAAGTAATATCGGTTGTATCGCTTCTGATAGTATCATTGAGATCGGTGGTGATATCCTGTTCCTGGCATCAGATGGTATCAGACCTATTCAGGGTACAGCCCGTATCGGGGATATTGAACTACAGACCATATCTAAACCTATCCAGCAGATCTTGCAAGCCCTGCCTGAGAACTATGATCTGGACCTTATGAGTTCTGTAGTTATCAAGAATAAATCTCAGTTCCGTTATTTCTTCCCTAGCGAGACTGGTTCTGTCACCGATGCTTTCGGTATTATTGGCGGTCTACGGTTTGCTAATAACAGTGTCGGTTGGGAGTTTGGGGAGCTACTAGGTATCCGATCTTTCGTGGCTTACTCGGACACCATCAACAGTATTGAGACCACGGTTCACGGTGATCTTGACGGGTATGTATTCAAGCAAGAATCTGGTAACTCGTTTAACGGTGCTGATGTAATCGCTGTTTATGCTACTCCGTTCTTTTACTTTGATAGTACAGAGCGTCGTAAGATATTTCATAAAGTATCTCTCTATACCCGACCAGAAGGTACCTCTAGTTTTAATATGGCTGTATATTATGATTGGGATGATCCTAACAAATATAACCCTAACTCTTACGGTCTTTCCACTCAAGGTGCACTCCTTCGTTATTTCTCTACCGGAGGAACCTATGGGTCAACCTTTACTTTCGGCGGTTCTAGTAGTCCCGTTCTAGAAAAGAATATCCAAGGCTCCGGCAGATCTGTCAGCTTTGTTATTACATCAATCGGTACGGAAGCACCATACAGTATTCAAGGCTGGGGCCTTACTTTCCAAGAAGCAGGATATAGATAATGGCAGGTTATACACGGCAATCTCTGGCTCAAATTCTAAACGGTGAGATCGTATCTGCACCACCGCTTAACGCTGAGTTTAACCAGATCCTCGCAGCCTTTAATAACTCTACCGGTCATAAGCATGATGGTACTGCTGCCGAAGGTCCACCTATTGATCGTATCGCTGACCTAGACCAGAACAATCTTATCTTTGTAGATACCAGTGCTAACCAGATCAACTTCTATGTCGAGTTCAGTGCTGCCCCTGTAGGTCAGATCAGTATCCAAGACGGGGCTATCCTACCATTTACTGACAATGACATTGATCTAGGTTCATCCTCATTCGAGTTCAAGGATCTATATATCGACGGTACTGCTAATATTGATTCTCTGGTAGCTGATACCGCTGATATTAATGCTGGTACAATTGATAATACAGTTATCGGTGCGACCACTCCTGCCGCTGGTACATTTACTAACCTAACCGTATCTACCGGGAGCACTATTGATTTTACAGGTGCTACAGTTTCTAACGGTGGAACCTTTACCACTGTTACTATCTCAGGCGGATCTATCACTGGCATCACTGATCTAGCGATTGCTGATGGCGGTACAGGTGCATCTACTGCTTCTGCCGCCCGGACTAATCTTGGTCTAGCAATCGGGACTAATGTTCAAGCCTATGATGCCGGTCTACAATCTATCTCTGGTCTGACCACTTCTGCTAACCAGATGCTATATACCACGGCATCTGATACTTATGCAACCACTAGTCTTACCTCAGCCGGTCGGGCATTGCTAGATGATGCTGATGCTTCTGCTCAACGGACTACACTCGGTCTAGGTACGATTGCTACTCAGAATGCTAATAACGTAGCAATCACAGGCGGGACTATCTCTGGTATCAGTAACCTGTCTGATATCGGTAATGCACTTCCTTACACCTTTAGCACAACCACAACCGACTCTGATCCTGGTAGCGGTGTACTCAGGCTAAACAATGCCACCCAGAATACCGCTACGGAAATCTATATTGATGATGAAGAAGCTAATGCAGCCGATGTATCTGCTTTCATTCAGTTGCTATCAGGTGGTAACAATCCTTCATCTGTTCTAGGTACGATCACCCTGCGTAAAGAGTTTAACCCGGAATCTTTCCTACAGTTTAAGGTTACAGGTGTAACTAACGCTTCCGGTTATACTAAACTCACTATTATTAATACATCTTCAAGCACAGCCAATCCGTTTTCTAACAGTGATAATGTATTCCTTGATATTAGCCTATCCGGTGATAAAGGTGATACCGGTGATGTAACCGGTCCTGCCAGTTCAACTGATAATGCTATTGTTCGCTGGGACGGGACGAGCGGGGGTCTGGTTCAGGATAGCGGTGTCACCATTGATGATAGTGGGACCATCACCGCAGCCCAATACGACAGCACCGAATCTCTACCGGATATTAAGCCGAGCCTCAATCTGGACTTTGCCAACGTCAAGAAGCTAGACCCGCGAATCACCTACACCCGCGCATCCACCGGGACGTATTACGATGGCAAGACCTTTGCGAAGGCAGAGGAGAATTTGCTGCTACAGTCGCAGGCATGGGCCACAAGCCCTTGGGCAAATAATGCTTTTGGATCTGGAAACGTAGTAGTTAATAACGCAGATACTGCCCCAGACGGGACAACAACTGCAACATCTCTCACTTTTGGCGCTCAGTACGCTACTCGTGAGCAAAGTGTAACTACTCTTGATGGGCAGAGTTATACTTTTTCTTTTTGGGCAAAAAATATTAATGGAAACACCGCTCTAAAAATAATTCACTTTGCCAGCGCAACAGGAAACGATACCGCTGTAACAATAGATGGGACTTGGACTAGATATTCCGTTACAGTTTTGGGGAAATCTGGCGGCGGGGCAGTGTTTTTTGGGATACAGGATGCCAACGCATCTGGGCAGGGTGAAACACTGTTTTGGGGCGCACAACTGGAACAACGCTCCTCTGTAACCGACTACACCCCCACCACCACTCAGCCGATCACCAACTACATCCCTGCACTTCAGACTGCTGCAAGTGGAGTGGCACGCTTCGACCATGACCCAATCACGAGTGAGTCACTCGGCTTCCTCATTGAGGAGCAGCGGACGAATCTTCTGACGTATTCTGAGGACTTCTCGAATGCTGCTTGGACGAAGACACAGTCAAGCCTTACGTCCAACATCGTTGTTGCACCTGATGGGACGTTGACGGGTGATAAAATTGTAGAGGACACATCAGCCTCAGCAATTCATATCTGGTATCAAACCGCCACAACAACCGCAAATACTCAGCACACTCTAACCCTGTACGCAAAAGCTGCCGAAAGAAGTTATATTCAACTTCAACTTGACGATACAACATCAAACGCACTTAATGTTTCTTTTGATCTTAGTGATGGATCAATTTCAACTGCTGCTGGAAATGGGGGTACGGCTTCTGGTGCAACCGCGTCTTCTACAGCAGTTGGGAATGGATGGTATCGGCTTACGCTTTCTGGCATTCCGTTTACATCCGGAACCACCATTCGTGCACTATTTTACATAAAAAACGATAGCAACTCTGCCACTTACACAGGCGACGGCTACTCGGGCGTCTACATCTGGGGTGCTCAACTTGAAGCCGGTGCCTTCCCCACAAGTTACATCAAGACCACCACTGCCCAAACCACACGCAATGCAGACGCTGCCAGCATGACCGGCACGAACTTCTCGGAGTGGTATAATGCTGGGAAGGGTACCGTTTACTGTGAATCTTCTACGGTGGATTTTTCTTCTAACAAAGGCATTTGGGCAATAGGGAACCCGAGTCTTGCCTTTAGTTCTGGCAACATGCAGTATGAAACATATACCGCAAGCTTTAGCGGGCGTAGAACACTTGGTATATTTTTTAACGGCTCATCACAAGCCTCTAGTTTGGGAACTTTTGTGGCGCAATCAGAAAACACTTTTTCACAGGGTGCTTTTGCATATGCGCTTAATGATTTGGGGCAGTCAACCAGCGGCGCTACAGCCGGCACAGACGCAGATGCGCTAATTCCCATTGGAGTCACAGGACTTTCAATTGGTGGGCTTCAGCAAGGCTGGAGTGGCGCTGGTAACTATTTAAACGGCCACATCCGCAAACTCTCATATTACCCGCAGCGCCTATCGAATGCCACCCTACAAGCCCTCACGGAAGAATAACCATGATCTACTATTATCTCAAGACTGACACCGAAGCCCAGATGTGGGAGGCACTTGAAGCTGCTGGTCTGGCTAAGCGTGAATATGACCGCGAAGACCCGCTGAACGTGGCACCGGAAGAAGCCACGGAAGGCTGGCAACCTACAGGTGCCTTTGAGTGGGTATTCACAGGTCTGGCACTTGATATGATCGGTACGATCTACAAGCCCATTGGCAACATGCTGACCGATTTAGATGGTATGGAATATCCTGAGATGGCTGCGATTGACGGTTGGCACGCTAATCTAATTACAAAAGAAGGTGTGGAAGGATTGCCTGAAATCATGGCTCCTGAAACTCCTTACCGGGTTTGGAGTGGACAATGACAAAACTTTTAGGAACAAAACCAAACCAAGCCCCTATTAACGCTGACTTGGGTGATCTGGCTTACCAGGACGGTGCCAACAGCCAGATAGGGCCTATCACCGTTACTGGCGGTAATGTTGGTATCGGACGCACCCCAACAACAAACTTATTAGAAGTAGCTGGCACGATTGAATCAACCGGCGCCCTGGTGGTTCAGAGTTCCATATCCGCCACAAGCGCGGACGCCGATCTCACGGCGGGCGGTAACCGAACCTACGCCGACTTCTCTGGCAGCGTCGCGCGGCTTGGCGGTACGGATGGTGGCGGGTCCGCGATTCAGGTCGGCCTCTACGCCGGATCGAACCCCGTCCTTCTCACGGACAGCGGCAGCACCAACAAGCTCTTCTACGGCGCCCAGAGGTTCGGCAACGGAATGGCCGTCGCGACAAACGATATTGGATCATATTCGGCGAACCTGAGCATCTCGTACACTGACGTCAACTCGCTCTTTGTAGAGCTGGGCGCCAGTATCGACATCAACTTCACGAGCCTCGGAAGCCACCGCTACGCAAAAGTGATCGACATCGAGCAGTCCGCTGGAGCGTACACCCCGACATTCAAAGTCAACACCGCCACCACGAATGTTCGTTGGCGCACCACCGAACCGAATTGGTCCGGCTTGGCTGACGGTGTCGTGGTTCGTGTCGCCTGTGAGGTTGACCACGATGGATACCTTCAGCTTTGGGCTGAAGAAGACGTGAGGGCATAGAATGAGTGACGCGAAAGTTAACCTCTCTACTGGCGACGTCGTCGAGTGGCCGAGTCAGTTTCCACTGCCTGGGGCGCTCAAGATCAAGATCAACGGTCAGATTGTCGCCCGACAGGATGCCGACATCCTGAAGCGGAACCCCCGCGCTTGGTACGGAGACCCGGCCATCACGCAGGAGTTCGACCGCGACGAGCCGGTCATCGACGCCAATGGCTTTCAGACTGGTGAGTTTACTCGGATTTACCGCGATGTTCTGCGTGACCCATGCCCCCCTATCCTTGACGGTTTTGGGTGGTTTCCAGTGATCGAAGTGCGTCCACCGCTGACGCTCGGTCAGACCTACGGCGAACCGGCTCTCGTGGCCGATCTCGATGCCGGAACCGTCACGGCGACATATCCGGTGGTTTCGGATCAAGGGGCCATCGACGCCGCTTATGACGCCCTGGAAGCCGAGCTGATCCGCTCCATCAAGGCGCAAGCCGGAGCCGTTATCCTTGCGGCATATCCGAGCTGGAAGCAGTCCAACATGACGGCGCGCGGTGTCGAGTTGACGCGCATCAAGGCCGAGGGAGGCACTTGGTCGACCGCCGAGCAGGCCGAGGCCGACGCCCTCGACGCGGCATGGAGCTGGGTGAAGTCCATCCGCGCCGCCAGCGACACGGCGGAGACCGCCGTCACCGCCACCAAAGGCGTCGAAGCGACCATGCGGTCCGCCGCTATCGTCGATTGGGAGAACATCTGATGTCGATCATCATACCGACTAGTATGGGCACCGCCGCCGCCGCTTTTGGGTACAACAGCGGTTATGCCACGATCCCGGCCATGAACATCGACGACCTTCCCGGCGGAGGGCTGTCAAAAGCAAGTGTCAACTACACCACAGGGAGTGGTAACCACGATCTGATCTCGTCGGCGGCAAATACTGGCGGCGTCACGATCATGTCGAATGGGCTTCGGTTCAAGACCACTCATCCATCCCAATATAGTTATGTATCCCTTCTGGGTCAGACCGGGGCAGGTTCGGTTGCCTTCAACTACGTGTGGGGATACAGTTCCTATATGAGGGACCTACTTCTCGGATGCGCGTTTCCGATCTATCTGCCCGCTGGTCGGTATGTCCGTGTCTCAAGCACTGGAGCCGGCGTTTCGGCCGTAGCGCAGGCGTTCGTGACTTACATCACGGGGCAGCTTCCGAACGCCGTTCATATCGATGACCTTCAGACATCCTGGGGGACGTCATATCTCGGGGCGGGTTCCAGCCCAGGAGGTCGGCTGATCCTCGCGGCGCTCACTGATCGGTATTATGGCAGCTCGGTGAGTCCTTTCTCCTCGGGCCCGACGGCTTTGGGTGAACCGCTGCTACCAAACAACTATAGTCTATGGGGTGCCTATGACGAAACCAACGGTCGGATCCCGGCGATTTATCTCCCTAACGGGACTACGCGCACAATTTACGCGTACGGGTTCATCTATTTGGATATCCCATGACGCCGCGCGCCAATCGGAGACGTCGCTCGGGTCTTCCACCGGCAACCTGATCGTCGGCGAGGGGTATGCCGGAGACGATTGGGACGGGGCGATCAGCCGTCTCGTCGTGAGCATCGGCTACACCCCGTACGACCCGACGAAATCGACGCTCCGCGTGCCGAACCGTTTCGCTCGGCTTCTGGTGAGTTGAGGTCATGATCGTCCAATGGAACGTCTCGACCGGCGAATATATTGCGACGCTTCCCGGCTATCCCGGCGATAGACCGTGGGGCAGTGCCTGTAATGCAGCCGCAAATGCTACAGAACTCGAGGCTATCGACATTACTTCTGGTTGGCCTGTATCAGAACAACCCAAATAATAATATAAACTCTTTTGTTCAGGATTCTCGGGCATGGATTTATCACCAACCGTTATATGGAATATAATCCTAA
>Ga0136656_1000742_pt1 | contig 11509 bp, 8 predicted proteins | sample CPBDNA_9_FD_94862 | JGI IMG/M metagenome (GOLD analysis project Ga0136656, IMG submission 94862) | Freshwater to marine salinity gradient microbial communities from Chesapeake Bay, USA - CPBay_Sum_15_0.8_DNA (version 2) | ecosystem: Environmental > Aquatic > Marine > Coastal | place: USA...
CCGGTCTACGCGCAGAACGACTCCCAGTGGGCCGACGTGGTCAACTGGACCGTCTACGCCACGCTCATCGCTGATGAGAGCGGTGTGACCTCGGCTGACGCTGATGCCGCTCTCGCGGGCGACTTCGGCGCCGAGATGCAGCGTCTCATGGGTGGCGAGGGCGAGAAGCAGACCTTCATGGGTCTGTCCGCCGACGCCTTCTACAACGTCATCTCGCAGGTGGGTAACTACCAGGAGATCTGGGACGCCAACCTGGCCCCGGTGGGCCTGGTGCGCGAGGGCTCGGCCAACGCGCTGTGGACCGACGGCGGTCTCATGTACCCGCCGCCCGCCCGCTGATCAGTAACACCTGACACCTTTTTACGGGTGGCCGGGCCCCTCGGGGCCCGGCCACCCGCATAACTATCCATCCGTCCAACGACTCCCGGGGGATCAGCCGTTGTGACCTCTCAAACTGTTGACCAAGGAACCGCTGGGTTTTCTGGTCACACTCGACCGCCGATCTGGCGCAACACCAGCGTTCTCAAGTGGCTGGTCCAGATCGTGGTGCTCGTCGCGGTGCTCGCCGTCTTCTGGTTCCTCGCGGCGCAGGCCCGCACCAACCTCTCAGCCAAGGGGATCCCAGTCTCCTACGACTGGCTCGACGAGCCGGCCAACATCCAGCTCGGCGAGGGCATCCAAACCGTCGACACCGAGGAGCGCCGTCTCACCATGAGCCGTGCCCTCTGGGTCGGCATGGTCAACACCCTTCGCATTGCCTCGATCGGCATCATCGTCTCGACGATCATCGGTATCACTGTCGGCATCGCCCGCCTCTCAAAGAACTGGCTGGCCCGAAAAGTTTCCTCGATCTACGTCGAGACCCTCCGCAACGTGCCGGTCCTCGTACAGATCATTCTCTGGCTCGCCATCTTGGGCTCGCTCGGCAAGTTGACGGCCGACTCGGGCCCGATTCCAGGCTGGGTCATCGTCTCCCAGAAGGGCATCTCGCTTCCGCGGGTGTTCCTCGCTGACGGCTTCTACCAGTTCGTCTCGATGGTGCTCATCGCGATGATCCCCGTGTGGTTCGTGCGCCGGTCGCTGAAGCGTCGCCAAGACCGCGAGGGTGGCAACACCCATGCCACCGGGATCACCCTCGGCGCGTTCGCTGTGATCGCGGTGATCGCCTGGTTCGCGAACCCGGTGATGGCGTTCCTCGGCCCGGTGTTCGGGGGTGTCGAGTCCGCGTGGGGGTCGATCCCCCAGGGGCTCATGCAACTCGTCCTCAGCGTGGCCGCTCTCGGCGGGGCGGTGCTATGGATCAAGCGATTCCTCGACAGCCGGCGTACCCCGGCCGGTCTCGCCAAACTCATCGACGACGACTGGTTCCGCATGATCTTTGCCGTCGTCGCAGCCCTGCTCGCTGTGCTGGTCCTGGTTCGCGGGTGGCCTGGGCTGTCGAGCTGGATCGTCAACTCGGGAAGTGACCTCTTTGGCGTCATCTCCGACAAGTTCGGCGACGGCCGCGGCTCGCGACCGATCGATGCGATGAAGCCGACCCTGTCGGAGGGTCGCTTCGTCAACTACGGACCGACCGGCCTCACGATGACAGTGTTCTACGCCTCGTTGTTCTTCGGTCTCGTCTTCTACACGTCGAGCTTCATCGCCGAGATCGTCCGCGGTGGCATCCTCGCCGTGCCAGCCGGTCAGAGCGAGGCGGCCGCCGCGCTCGGCCTGAGCCGGTCGCAGGCGCTCCGCAAGGTCGTGCTCCCGCAGGCCTTCCGGGTGATCATGCCGCCGCTCGGTAACCAGTACTTGAACATCACGAAGAACACCTCGCTCGGCATCGCGGTCGGGTTCTCCGAGATCGTTCAGGTCGGCCAGACCGTCTACAACAAGAACTCGCAGACCTTGGCGGTGTTCAGCATCTACATGGTCTTCTATCTCGCCTGTTCACTGAGCATCTCCTCGGTGGTCAACACCATCAACCGTCGACTCGCGATCGTGGAGCGCTGATATGAGCGAAGTGACCCTTCCCGCCGCGCAGCGCGCCCCTGAGGCAGAGTCCGTCTCTCCTGGCCGTTGGGTGAGGGAGAACCTGTTCTCCTCGGTGTCGAACGTGATCCAGACGGTGTTCTTCAGCCTGGTGCTCCTCGGGCTCCTGCGCTGGGTGCTCGGGCAGATCTTCTCCGAGGAGGCCAACTGGACGTCGGTAGCGACGAACATGCGGCTCCTCTTCACCTACAACTACCCGACCGAGCAGTTCGTCCGGATCTGGTTCGCCGCCGGTGCGCTGTTCCTCGCGGTCGGCGCAAGTTTCGCCGCGTGGAACCTCAATCCGATGGTCACCGTTCGCAGGATCGGTGTCGCGGTGGTGGGCACCGGAGCGGTGTCACTCGTGGTCGCGCTCATCTCTCCCGACACCACACCTTCCGCTGTGCGGACGGGTTTCCTCGCCGTCGGCATCGGGCTCGTCGTGCTGGCTCTGGCGGTGCTCAAGGTCGTTCCCGAGCCGCATCGCCGGCAGGTTCCGTTCATCGGCATGCTCGCCGGTGTCGCGGTGCTCGTCTGCGGAGTGCTGTGGTTCTTCCCCTTCGGCGACTACGGGTTCGCCGACGGAGCTCCGACGGCTGAGTCGGGCACGATCGACTCGTCGACGTCGCTGCCGGTCACCGTGATGTTCCTCATCATGATTGGCACCTATCTGGCCGGTCGCGCGCTGGCTCGGGTGATCGATCTCGGTTGGCTTCGCCGCACGATGATCGGCTGGTGGGTCATCGGCCCCGCGTTCGTTGTGTTCCTCGTGCTGCGCGATCCCGAGTTCGACTGGGGGTATGTGCTCGCGGTCGATGTGCCGATGGGCGCCGCGTTCGCCGTGGGCGGCGCTGTGCTGCTCTACCTGTTGGCGAAGCCGAGTCGGTCCGATCTCGCGCGGGTCATCGGAGCCCTGCTCGTCGCCCTCGCGCTCTTCCATTGGGTCGCCGCGTTCTTTGGCTGGTATCCGATGTTGCAAAAGGCGCGCTTCTCGTTCGCCCTGGTGGCGGTCGCGGTGCTACTCGCGCCGACCTTCGCTGGGGAGCGTGCGGCGCGCCTGCGCTTCGCCGGTGGGTGGTTCGGCTTCATGGTGCTCTTCCACTGGTTGCTCACCGGAATCAACACCCCGTCGACCCTTGATATCGCCGCGCCGCCGTTCCTTGGCGGGTTCGTGTTGACGGTGTCGATCGCGTACTACGTGATGCTCGCCTCGTTCCCGCTTGGGGTGTTGCTCTCGCTCGCGCGCACCTCGAAGATGCCGATCTTCCGCGTGCTGGCGACGACGTATATCGAGGTGGTGCGCGGCGTGCCGCTCATCACGGTGCTGTTCTTCTTCTCGATCATGCTTCCGTTGTTCCTGCCGGGAGGCATGGGCATCAGCGATCTGGCAGCGGTGTTCGCCGGTTACACCGTGTTCTCAGCCGCCTATATGGCCGAGAACATCCGCGGTGGTTTACAGAGCGTTCGTCGAGGCCAGTACGAGGCGGCGGACGCCCTCGGTCTCACCACCGTGCAGCGAACCGCGTTCATCGTGTTGCCCCAGGCGCTCCGGGTGTCGATCCCGAACCTGGTTGGCCAGGCGATCGCCACCTTCAAGGAGACTTCACTGATCGCGATCGTCGGCGGTTTCGACCTTCTGCGCATCGCAAACTCCACCATCCCGAACCAGCCCGACTTCCTCGGACAGAAGCGTCCGGCTCTGTTCTTCATCTCGCTCGTCTACTTCGTGGTCGCATACTCGATGTCGAGGGCGTCGAGGAACCTCGAGGAACGCCTACAAGAGGGGCAGGCGCGCTGATGGAACCGACCCGTTCGACCGACCAGACCAGGAGCATCTGAGATGAGCATCGCCGATCAAGCACTCACCGAGGAGATGGCCTCGCGCCGCGACATGATCGTGTGCCGCGGGGTGAAGAAGTGGTTCGGAGACTTCCAGGCGCTCGCCGGGGTCGACATCACCGTGAAGGACCGCGAGGTCATGGTGGTGCTCGGGCCGTCGGGCTCCGGTAAGTCGACTCTGATCCGCTGCATCAACCGCCTCGAGGTCCACCAAGAGGGCGAGATCGTCGTCGATGGCGTCGAGATGACCAACGACATGCGGAACATTGAGAAGATCCGTTCCGAGGTCGGCATGGTGTTCCAGCAGTTCAACCTCTTCCCGCATCTCACGGTGCTCGACAACATCACCCTCGCCCCGATCTGGGTTCGTAAGCGCGCTCGGGTCGAGGCTGAGGCCAAGGCGATGGAGCTGCTCGAGCGTGTCGGTATCCCTGAGCAGGCCAACAAGTTCCCGGGGCAACTCTCAGGCGGTCAGCAGCAGCGAGTCGCGATCGCGCGGTCGTTGGCGATGGAGCCGAAGATCATGCTCTTCGACGAGCCGACCAGTGCCCTCGACCCGGAGATGATCTCCGAGGTGCTCGACGTGATGAAGGACCTCGCTCGTGGCGGCATGACGATGATCGTCGTCACCCATGAGATGGGCTTCGCTCGCGAGGTCGCCGACCGGCTCGTGTTCATGGAGTCGGGTGATGTGGTCGAGGTGGGCACACCGGAGCACTTCTTCACGAACCCGACCGAGGAGCGCACGAAGCTGTTCCTCAGCCAGATCCTCTGAGCGGTCTTCCGCCGGACAGGCGGGCAACCGGGCTCCTCGGTACGATCCGCCTATGGCGACAGTTCGGTGTCTCGGCTGCGGAGGGGCGATCGAGCTTCTCGCGGGGACGGTTCCCGAGGGCGTCATCGCAGCCGGAGACCGTTTCATGCACGAGGGATGTGTGCTCGACTCGCGCGCGTCGGCCCGTCCAGTGGAGTCGGGTGTTCCCGCCTATCGCATCCCCGAGGGTTGGTGACCGTCGTGTTCTCGGTGCTCGATCTGGCTCGCATCGGTGAGGGTGAGAACGCGGCTGACGCGTTCACGAACTCGGTCGCCCTCGCCCGTCATGCCGAGGATCTCGGGTGCTCCCGCGTGTGGTACGCGGAGCATCACAACATGGCGACGGTGGCCTCGTCGGCGCCGGCGGTGTTGATCGCCCATGTCGCAGCCCACACCTCACGGATCGTGCTCGGCGCTGGGGGAGTGATGTTGCCGAACCACTCACCGCTCGTGGTCGCCGAGCAATACGGCATGCTCGCAACGCTTCATCCCGGTCGTATCGAGCTCGGTCTGGGTCGCGCCCCGGGAAGCGATCAGGTGACCCTTCGAGCGATGCGGCGCGATCATTCCTCCGCTGATTCGTTCCCCGAGGATGTCCTCGAGCTCGAGGGCTACCTGCGGGGCGAGAGCCGGGTGGCTGGGGTGTCGGCGGTTCCCGGGGCGGGCACCGACGTTCCGTTGTTCATCCTTGGGTCGTCGCTCTACGGGGCGCGGCTCTCGGCGCTGCTCGGTCTCCCGTTCGCCTTCGCCTCCCACTTCGCCCCGGCGGCTCTTCGTGAGGCGGTGGCCCTGCATCGGGCGGAGTTCACTGCCTCTCGGCGCCTCGAGCGGCCGCATGTGTACGCGGCGGTGAACGTGATATGCGCCGATCGACGCGACGACGCGCTGGCCGAGTTCGAGCGGACGGCGAGGGATCGGGTCAGGTTCATCGTGGGCCGCGGGCTCGATCTCTCCGAGGATGATCTCGACCGTCTCGTCGCCTCACCGCAGGGCCGTCAGGTGCTCGACATGATGCGCCACACCGTGGTTGGCACGCCGAGCGAGGTCGCCGCGGGGCTCGAGGAGTTCCGTTCGTTCGCCGATGCCGACGAGTTGGTGCTGTCGCTTGCGGCGCCGACCGCGGAGGGTCGCTTGCGCACGCTCGGACTCGTCGTTGAGGCGTCGTCGGTCGCCGCCTGATCGGCGGTGCGGCGAGGTGTTGGTTAGGCGTCGCGCGGAGCGCGGCGATCGGTTGGTCCGGCGATGCTCAGAGCGATCGCGATGAGTACGAACTGCAGGGGAAGGCGCACCCACGAGACGATCTGGTCGCCGACGACTCGGTCGCGCCAGTCCCAGGTCATGTAGAGGTTCGCCGGGTAGACGGCGATGAGCAGGGCGACCGCGGCGAAGGCTCCCCGTCGCCTCCACTGAGGTCGGAGCAGCATCGCGGCGACGATCAACTCGGCGATTCCGCTGAGCGAGGTCCAGAACCGCTCCGATGGCGGGAGCCACGGTGGAACGATCGCGTCGAAGAACGCCGGGTTGGTGAAGTGGGTGACTCCGGCGACGCCGAGGAAGGCGCCGAGCGCGATGGCGGCCCGCGGGTGTCGCGGCGGCAGGGGTGTGAGGCCGCGTCGGCGCGAGCGCGTCACGTGGAGACGAGGCCGCGTTCGCGGAGGGCCTGCTCCAGTTCGGCGTCGCTCGGTTCGGAGAGCACGAGCCCGTCGTCGAAGTGGATCACCGGAATCCGCTTTCGACCGGAGAGTGCTTCGGCTTCGGCGGCTCGGTCGGGTTCGGCCTCGAGGTCGACGTCGTCGTGGTCGACGCCGAGCCGAGAGAGCAACTCCTTCGAGCGCCGGCAGTCCTTGCACCACATGGCGCCGTAGACGACGGGAGGGGAGCCGTTCACGGGGGAGACGTTACCGAGGGCCGACCTCCGGCCCGTTACGGTTCGTGCGTGTCGAGTGAATCGGGTGGTCGCCGCGAGCCCGAGGTGATCGTCCTCGGGATCGGGCAGGACGGCGGTCGACCGCAGATCGGCTGTCGAGCCGAGTGCTGTTCGGACGCGTCGCTTCCTCGTGTGCTTCCGGCTTGTCTCGGTGTCGTTGGATCGGACGGCCGACGCTGGCTGATCGACGCGACGCCGGCGATCGGCGAGCAGCTTCGCGTGCTCGATGACCTTGTGCCGAGGCCCACTGACGACGCCATCATCGACGGAATCCTGCTCACCCACGGTCACCTCGGTCACTACACCGGTCTGGCCCAACTCGGCCGGGAGGCGCTCGCGGCCTCGTCGGTGCCGGTGTGGGCGCAGCCCCGCCTTCGCTCGATGTTGGAGCGCGACGTCCCGTGGTCGCTGCTCGTCGATCACGGCCATATCGATCTCCGTTCGGATCCGATCGATCTCGGCGGTTCGCTCCTCGTCGAGGTGCTGCCGGTGCCGCACCGCGGCGAGGTTTCTGAGACCGTCGCCTATCGGGTGACGGGTCCGAACCGATCGGTGCTGTGGCTTCCCGATATCGACTCCTGGGATGCTTGGGACCGGGACATCGTCGAGGAGGTGGCGGCGGTCGACGTGGCGTTCGTCGATGCCACCTTCTTCGACGACGGGGAACTCGACCGGGACATGAGCGTTATCCCTCATCCGAGGGTGGTGGACACGGTTCGCCGGTTGGTTGACCGCGCTCCTGAACTTGCTTCGCGGGTGCGGTTGGTGCATCTCAACCACACGAACCCGGTGCTTCGGGTGGGGTCGCCGGAGCGAGCCTTCGTGGAGCGAGCGGGCCTCTCCGTCGCGGCACCCGGTGACCGGTTCGCGATCTGATCTCCCGCTCTGTTCACCGCCCCCGGTCGGGGGCTACGTTGTCGCGGTGACCGAGGTTCGGACGCGCCAGCGACGCGAGCGTCGGACCCGTTCGGTGGTCGGTGATCAGCCGGCAGCCATTCAGCCCCGCTACACCCAGCCTCCTGCCCGGGTCGTCTCCGACGACGAGATCGAGGCCATCCATGTCGCCTCGCTCGAGGTGCTGAAGCGGACCGGTATCGACATCCTCCATGCCGACGCCCGGGAGCGCCTCGCTGCGGCGGGAGCGCGCGTCGACGGTGACCGGGTGCGTTTCGATCCCGAGATGGTGATGGAGCATCTGGCGACGATCCCGTCATCGTTCACGCTGCACGGCACCGCACCGCACCGTGATCTCGTGATCGGCGACGGCCACATCGTGTTCTCGTCGGTGGCGAGCGCCCCGAACTACGTCACCCTCGACGGTGCCCGCCGAGCGGGTGACCGCGACGGTTACCGCGACTTCCTCCGGCTCGGGCAGATGCTGAACGCCGTACACATGTTCAATGGGTTCCCGGTTGAGCCCGTCGACCTGCATCCGTCGATCCGCCATCTCGAGACCGCCTGGGACGCGTACACGCTGAGCGATAAGCCGTTCCACATCTACAGCCTCGGCCGCGACCGCAACCTCGACGGTCTCGAAATGGCGCGCATCGCACGAGGGGTCGACCACGACACCTTCGAGGCCGAGCCGAGCCTGTGCAGCATCATCAACGCCTCGTCGCCGCTCCGCTACGACGACCCGATGCTCGAGGGAATCATCCGGATGTCGGAGCGCAACCAGGTGATCATCATCACCCCGTTCACCCTCGCCGGTGCGATGGCTCCGATCACCCTGGCCGGAGCGCTGGTCCAGCAAAACGCCGAGGCGCTCGCCGGGCTCGTGCTCACTCAGGTGGTTCGCCCTGGGTCGCCCGCGGTCTACGGCGGTTTCACCTCGAATGTCGATATGCACTCAGGGTCGCCGGCCTTCGGCACCCCCGAGTACGCCAAGGCCGCGATCGCCGGTGGGCAGTTGGCTCGTCGCTACGACATTCCGTATCGATCATCGAACGTGTCGACGTCGAATGTCGTTGACGCGCAGGCCGGCTACGAGAGCGCCTGGGCGTTGTGGGGAGCGATCACCGGTGGAGCGAACATGGTGATGCACGCCGCGGGATGGATGGAGGGCGGGCTTCACGCGAGCTACGAGAAGATGGTGATCGACGCCGATCTGTTGAACATGGTGTCGAAGTTCTTGGAGCCCCTCGTGGTTGACGAGTCGACGCTCGCCGTCGACGCGATCGACCGGGTCGGCCCGGCCGGTCATTTCTTCGGTGACGAGCACACCCAGAGTCGATACACCAGCGAGTTCCTGTCGCCGATGGTGAGCGACTGGCGCAACTGGGAGTCGTGGGAGCTCGCTGGTTCGCCCGACGCGCGGACCCGGGCGAACGCCTTGGCCCGCGAATTGATCGCCGCCCATGCCGAGCCCGGCCTCGACGACGCGATCCGGGCGGAACTGCGCGAGTTCGTCGACCGTAGGGTGGCCGAGGGCGGGGTCGCCACAGATTTCTGAACATCGCCGGTCGATCCGGCGCGACGCTCGGGGGGAGCGACATGAAGACACATGCACAGGTCGTCGTGATCGGTGGGGGAGTGGTGGGCGCCTCGGTGCTCTATCACCTCACACTCGCGGGCTGGACCGACGTCATGATGGTGGAGCGCCGCGAGTTGACCCACGGGTCGACCTGGCACGCGGCCGGCGGCATGCACACGCTGAACGGCGATCCGAACGTCGCGGCGCTGCAGCGCTACACGGTCGAGCTCTACGAGAAGATCCAGGCTGAGTCGGGTCGCGACTGCGGTATTCACATGACGGGTGGTCTGCAACTCGCGGATACCCCCGAGCGCATGGACTACCTGCGAATGGCCCATGCTCGTGGTCGGTATCTCGGCATGGAGACCGAGCTCGTCACGCCGTCGGAGGCTCATGAACTGGTGCCGTTCCTCGATCCGTCGTACTTCGTTGGCGCGATGTACGACAAGCACGAGGGCCACGTCGATCCGTCCGGTGTTACCCATGCCTACGCGGACTGCGCCCGTCAGCGGGGGGCGGAGATCAACCGCTACACGTGGGTGCACGCGATCTCGCGGGCTCCGGACGGTGGGTGGCATCTGCACGTGCACGACACCAGAGACGATGTCGACCTCGGGGTGATCCATTGCGAGCACTTCGTGAACGCAGGCGGGCTCTGGGCCCGCGAGGTGGGCCGAATGGCCGGCCTCGAGATTCCGGTGCTCGCGATGGAGCACATGTACCTCCTGACCGAGGAGGTGCCTCAACTCGCTGAGTGGCGCGAGTCGTCGAAGATGGCCGGCTTTCATGTCGTCGACCTCGGCGGTGAGATCTACATGCGAGAGGAGGGCAACAGCCTGCTTCTCGGCACCTATGAGAAGGGCGGGGTGCCCTGGTCGACGAAGACGACGCCATGGGACTTCGAGGCGCAACTGCTCACCCCTGACCTCGAGCGGATCGCGGAGAGCCTCGATGTCGGCTTTTCGCATTTCCCGATCTTCAACGAGATCGGTATCCGCCAGACGATCAACGGTCCGTTCACCTTCGCACCCGATGGCAACCCGTTGATCGGGCCGGTTCGCTCCCAGCCTGGTCATTGGTTGGCCTGCGGGGTGATGGCCGGTCTCAGCCAGGGTGGCGGGGTCGGTCTCGCGATGGCGAACTGGATCACGACCGGTGATCCGGGCTTCGACGTGTGGGGCATGGATCACGCGCGCTTCGGTGATTGGGCAACGCCGGTGTACACGAACGCCAAGGTGCGAGAGAACTACGGACGCCGGTTCACCATCACCTTCCCGAACGAGGAGTTGCGCGCGGCGCGTCCGCACCTCACCTCACCGCTCTATGGACGCCTTCAAGACCGCAACGCCGTGTTCGGCGCTTCCTATGGGCTCGAGCAGGCGCTCTGGTTCCAGCGCGCGGGCGAGGAGCCGTTCGAAACACCCACCTTTAGACGGTCGAACGCGTTCTCGGTGGTGGCCGAGGAGGTCGCGGCGGTGCGGGCCGGGGTGGGCTTGATGGAGATCACCGGCTACGCGAAATACGAGTTCGCCGGGCCGGGGGCGCGCGGGTTCCTCGATGGTCTGCTCGCCAACTGGATTCCCCCAGCCGGTCGGCTGGCGTTGTCGCCGATGCTCAACCATGAGGGTCGCCTGATTGGCGACTTCACGGTCGGGGCGCTGTCGAGCGTGCTCGGCGATGAGCGGTTCCTGGTGTTCGGCTCGGGCCCGGCCCAGCACTATCACGAACGCTGGTTCCGCGAGCAGATCCGTCTCGCCGGTGTCGAGGGCTCGGTGTCGCTGCGGGTGCACGGCAACGATCTCTGTGGGCTCTCGGTGGCGGGTCCCGCCTCCCGCGAAGTGCTGAGTGCGCTCGTTGATGTCGACCTCGACGAGTTCCCGTTCTTGTCGTTCACCGAGGCGCACGTCGGCGCCGTGCCGGTGCTGTTCGGGCGGATCTCGTTCACCGGCGATCTCGGCTACGAGTTGTGGTGCGCGCCCGATTTCGCGGGTCAGCTCTTCGATCTCGTGTCGACGGCCGGTGAGGGGCACGGCATGCGGCTCTTTGGCGGTCGGGCGCTCAACTCGCTTCGCCTCGACAAAGGTTGGGGGGCGTGGGCGACCGAGTACCGGCCGATCTACGACCCCTATGAGGCGAACATGGGTTGGATGGTGCGCCTCGACAAGTCGTTCATTGGTCGCGATGCGGCGGAGGCGGCCTCGAAGGAGCCACCGAAGCGTCGACTCTGCTTGTTCTCCCTTGACGCCGGTGAGGGCCCGGAAGCCGCGGACTGCATCGGCAACGAGCCGATCTGGCACGACGGTGAGGTGGTCGGGTGGGTCACCTCGGGTGGGTTCGCCCATCACAGCGGGTTCTCGATGGCGCTCGGATACGTGCCTGGCGATGTCGCTGCGAGCGAAGGCCCGTGGGAGATCGAGGTGCTCGGTCGTCGTCGGGAGGCGTC
>Ga0136656_1000753_pt1 | contig 11426 bp, 11 predicted proteins | sample CPBDNA_9_FD_94862 | JGI IMG/M metagenome (GOLD analysis project Ga0136656, IMG submission 94862) | Freshwater to marine salinity gradient microbial communities from Chesapeake Bay, USA - CPBay_Sum_15_0.8_DNA (version 2) | ecosystem: Environmental > Aquatic > Marine > Coastal | place: USA...
CAATTTCGCCGCAGGCTCTAAGTAATTTGGCAAAGGCTGCCCGGTCGCCAAAGTCCACACCATAGGCATTTACATTCTGACCTAGAAGAGTTATCTCAATAACTCCATCTGCAACAAGAGCTCTAATCTCACTTAATATCTCATCGCTACTTCGATCTTTCTCTCTGCCTCGAAGCGCTGGAACGATGCAGAAGGTGCAGGTGTTATTACATCCAACTGAAATTGAGACCCAGGCTGAAAATGGTGAGTGGCGACGAGCTGGAAGAGTTGAGGGAAAGTGTTCTAAAGATTCCTTTATTTCAATCTGCGCTCTTTTTTCAACCCTTGCTCTCTCAAGTAGAGCGGGAAGTGAGCCCATGTTGTGAGTTCCAAAAACGACATCTACATAGGGGGCTTTCTCTAAAATCACTGACTTATCTTTCTGAGCAAGACAGCCACCAATTGCTATCTGCATCTCTGGTCTTAACTTCTTTTCTGGCGCCAGGAAACTTAAGTGACCATATAACTTGTTATCAGCATTTTCTCTTACCGCGCAGGTATTAAAGACGATTAGATCAGGATCAGATCCATTAGCTGCAGGGATATAGCCGGCAGCATCGAGAGAGCCTGCAATACGTTCTGAGTCATGAACGTTCATCTGGCAGCCCAGAGTTTGAATTACATAGGTACGGCTCACTAGCGAATCGTACCTATCTATCTATCGAGCTAATTTATGAGCGCGAAATTCCCAGCTCTGCCAATACTCGAGAGACAACATGGCCAGAAAATCCTCGCCTTGATAAGGCTCCATGTAATCTGCGGTATGCCACCTCAGGTGCAAGGCTAGCAACGGCTCTCGCCTTACGTTCAGCAAAAGTCATCGCATTGGCAAACTCTTCATCATCGCTAATATCACTTGTGATCCACTCAATTATCTCTGGTGAGATTCCTTTTGAGCGAAGCTCTCCGCTAATTATTCGCTTTGAGACCTTCTTAGTTCTCTGCCGTGATTCACTCCAGTAGCGAGCAAACTCATGATCATTGATAAAGCCTTGCTCGGCAAGGCGGAAGAGAACTGCGTTTGCAATCTCTTCTTCGATGCCGCGAGATTTGAGAAGCTTAAAGAGCTCCCCCCTACTTTTTGCCCTTCGACCAAGTGCCATAAGGGCAATGGTCTGAGCTACTTGGTAGGGGTCGCTCTCAACTTCTACTGAATTAGAACTCGACATCAGCTGCGGCTTCATCGATTGCAGCAACTAGAGCTGGATCGACATCGCTCGCGACAAAGTGAGCCCGGATCTTTCCTTCGATTTCATTAGCTAGAGCAGGATTATCAAGCAGGAATTGGCGAGAGTTCTCTTTACCCTGGCCGAGTTGATCTCCTTCATAGGTAAACCAAGCTCCAGATTTCTTAACAATTCCAAGATCTACGCCCATATCTAGAAGGCTTCCCTCTCTAGAAATTCCAATGCCGTAGATGATGTCAAACTCTGCCTGCTTAAATGGCGGAGCCATCTTATTTTTCACAACTTTGACGCGGGTACGATTTCCAACCGCTTCTTGTCCATCTTTTAGAGTTTCAATACGACGGATATCCAAACGGACTGAGGCATAAAACTTAAGCGCTTTTCCACCAGTTGTGGTTTCAGGAGAGCCGAAGAAAACACCGATCTTGTCGCGGAGCTGATTAATAAAGATAGCTGTTGTCTTGGTCTGACTTAGCGCGCCAGTTATCTTTCTTAAAGCCTGTGACATCAAGCGAGCCTGAAGTCCCATATGGGAATCTCCCATTTCGCCCTCAATTTCAGCGCGAGGAACAAGTGCTGCAACGGAGTCAACCACAATTAAATCAAGTGCTCCAGAGCGAACTAACATGTCCATAATTTCAAGTGCTTGCTCGCCAGTATCAGGCTGAGAAACTAGAAGCGCATCAATATCAACTCCAAGTTTCTTTGCATATTCAGAATCAAAGGCATGCTCAGCATCGATAAAAGCTGCAATGCCGCCGCTTTTCTGTGCATTAGCAATTGCATGCAGAGTTAGCGTTGTCTTACCTGATGATTCAGGTCCAAAGATTTCAACAACTCGGCCACGTGGAATGCCGCCAATTCCTAAGGCGATATCAAGAGCAATCGATCCAGTTGGAATAACCTCAATTGGAGTTGCTGTTCGATCGCTCATCTTCATTACTGAACCCTTGCCAAACTGACGTTCGATTTGAGCAAGCGCGGTATCTAGGGCTTTCTGCCGTTCGGCAGAGGGTTTTGCTTTTTCATTTGGATCTTTGGCTTCTTTAGCCACGGTCTTGCCTCTCTTCTCTCGTAGTTGGCTCCAGAAGGTACGGAATGCCACTGACGGCCTGACTTTGCAGTCGGCGGAAATGTGGAACCGCTCTGGTTGGGTATAACAGCTCGCCGCTGTTATGGGGATAAGTCTAGCCGAACATCTGTTCTAATGGCTTTTAAGACACGCAAGCCCTACCTTGAAGCCATGGTTGATCTAGCCCCATTTCAGAGCCCAAGGCCGGATGAGTACGCCCCGATGCCAAAGCCTCTAAAGCGGCGAGATCTAAAGGGCTTAAATATTCCAGATGGGCCAAGATCGCCCCTACTAACCTTGAGATTCCAAAAAGATACCCCAGCCTTTCTTATAAATGCCAAGGCCGAATATGGCGATTGCAGTTCATTCTTTCTAGCAGGCCAGCTCTTTATCACCGCCTTCTCACCCGAGATGGTCAATGAGGTAACAGTGAGCAAGCAGGGAAGCTTTATTAAGGGCGTGGGCTTTGATCGGATGAGAAAAGTTTTAGGAAGCGGTCTTTTAACTAATGAAGAACCTATCCACCTTCGCCATAGAAGGCTGATGCAATCACCATTTCACATCAGCAAGATCTCAACTTATGCCCAGACAATGCTTAATCTTACTCGCAAACACATCTCAAATTGGAGCGATGGCCAGGTTGTAGCTATTGGCCCTGAGATGATGTCGTTAACTTTCGACATAGTTGCAGATATTTTATTTGGTACAGATATCTCTGCAGATACCAAGCGAGTTCAAGATTCTATGCATATTGCAATAGATCGCATCGAGCGCACCATGCTGCCAGGACTTGATCGCCTTGATAATCTCCCGATTCCATACTTTAGAAAGTTTGAAAAAGCAGCTAATGAACTCCATGATGTAGCAACACGAATTGTTAATGAGCGAATTGCAAGCGGAGTAAAACGCGATGACTTAATGGGAGTTTTACTTGAGGCACAAACTGTCGATGGCGAGAAGTTGAGCGCCCGAGAGATTTCTGATGAGACTCTAACTTTGATTTTAAGTGGCCATGAAACTACTGCAAATGTTTTAACTTGGATCTTTTCATATTTAAGCCAGAACCCTAAGTACTGGGATGGCCTTGCCAAAGAGGCAGATGAGGTTTTTGCTAGAGAGGGCGATGAAGATTTTGCCAGGGTTATTCTCGCCGCTCCCTTATCTGGAGCTATATTTAGTGAGGTTTTAAGGCTTGCTCCCCCAGTCTGGATCTCACCAAGGAGGGCTCTAGAAGATGTAACTCTAGGCGGTAGAGAGATTCCAAAAGGGGCCCATGTTTTAGTTAGTCAATATGTCACTCAGAGAGATGAAAAGTATTTTTCATCTCCAAATGAATTTATCCCAGAGCGATGGAGTAATGACTTTGAAAAGAGCTTGCCACGCGGGGCTTATTTCCCATTCCTTGCTGGTAGTAGAAAATGCCTAGGAGATCAATTTGCACTGCTTGAGGGGCGGATAATTATTTTAGAGATTGCAAGGCAAGCTCGCCTCACACTTACCGGCGCTTTTCCTAAAGCCCAACCTCGAGCAACTTATCGCCCTAAGGGAGCTGTTGCTATGAGATATGAGCTTATTTAAGTTCACTTGAAATATCTGGGTTATTTTTAACAACGGCCCGCCAGATATCAGCTGGTTCAAATCCCATTTCAAGTGCTTGATCAACGCTCTGACCACCAAGTTCTGCCATCACAAAATCTTTTGAATACGAGGGGGCCCAATCCGGACCAAAGTGAGCGGTTAATCTTCTGCGAAGTTCAGTGATTCTCATGAAACTTTACTTAATCTAGAGAATAGTTGCTAAACGCTCTGCCTGCTCTTTTGAGTGCTCATCAGAGAGCGGGGCTGTTACCTGCCCCATCAGCCAGCGAAGAATTAGCCCAACTCCAACTACATCTGTTGCAAATATTTTTGAGAGTTGAGCATAGATCTCAACCCAGATTTTATGTTCTCTCGCAGTTAGCGCATTTGCCATAATATCGCCATCACTTGCTAGTGCGCTCTTAAGCCCTGGATGATTTGAAATCTCGCAGGAGATTAAATAGAGCGCCTCTGATCGTGATTGTGCAATCATTGCAAGAGTTGAGATTCGCTCGAGCTCGCTTTCAACTAATGCTAAAAAGACTTCATGTTTATCTCTAAAGTGGTTATATAGCGAGGCTCTTGAAACTTGAGCTCTATCGGCAATTTCAATCATGTTAGTTCCAGAGATACCACTTTGTGCCAATAACTCTTTAGCAGCGGACAATATGGCGCCTCTAGTGCGACGATGAATTATTGATTGGTGTTGATAGGTCGAGCGTGCGCTCTGATCTCTCACAGCCTTATTCTTCCCCTCTAGTTAAGCAGCGTTGGTATCAACGACGCTAAGTACTGGGGTCTCGTTGAGTTTAACTTGAGCAGTTACCTCAACTAGTACTTTTGATAGCGACAAATCAAGTGCGATACAAATTGCATTTAGTAACTCTGATGAAGCCTCTTTCTGGCCGCGCTCTACCTCAGAGAGATAACCGAGAGAGACTCGAGCAGCCTTTGCAACATCTCTTAGAGTTCTACTCTGTGAGATGCGCTCGGCGCGAAGGCATTGGCCGATATGGCTACGTAGTAACTCCATCGCTAGGCCTCCTTATCGAAATGAATTAACCATCAACTTCTTAAGCCCTAAGGATACGCTCCAGCAGGGTTAATGCGCTCTCTACCGCGCCGTTTATGACCTCCTGGCGAGCGCCATTTAAGGATAATTTCACACTTTCTTGCCGATCTGGCCCCACAATTGCAATCCAGATCTCACCAGGAGAGCTGCCATCTAGAGCTCTTGGCCCAGCAGAACCGGTTGAGGAGATCGCCCAATTGCTTCCAAGTTTTTGCCGTGCCCCCTTAGCCATCTCGAGGGCAACCTCTTTGGAAACTAGGCCTTTTTCATCAATTAACTCTGCGCTTAAACCTAGCTGATTTATCTTCATCTCTTTTGAGTAGGCAACAATTGAGCCGAGTAAAACATCTGAGGCCCCAGAAATAGAGACGAGCGCTGATGTGAGCGCGCCACCGGTAATTGATTCTGCGCATGAGATGCTCTCACTTCGCTCTCTAAGTAAATCAATTACCTTTGCTGCTAGATCGCTCATGGCTTTGATTTAACTACATCTCTTAGATATTGGTAGCCAGTAATAAAGGTCAGAGCGATAGCAATTGCAAGCAATATATCTCTTGGGGTATGCAGCACTTCGGGCAGAGGCAGGATGTAGAAACCTACTGAGAAGTTCTGTAGGAGCGTCTTGATCTTTCCACCTTTACTTGCGCTAATCACTCTCCGCTTTACTACTGCAAGGCGCAGAAGAGTAATTCCAATTTCGCGGGTAAGGATTAGCGCTGTTACCCACCAAGGCATCTTGCCCAGCATGGAAAGACCTATTAGTGCGGTAGCGATAAATGCTTTATCAGCAATCGGATCTAAAATAATTCCAAAAGATGAAACCTGATTCCAACGTCTTGCAATAATTCCATCTAGAACATCGGTCATGCCAACAATAAAGAAGGAGAGCCAAGCAATTATCTGCCAGCTTGAGTCATCTCCCCCATTCTTAAATAGCGCCCAGGCACAAAAAGGAAGAGCTGCAATCCGGGCAATTGTTAAGGCGTTGGGAAGATTCATAGGCTCTGGGCAATTAAATCTGCCCCTGAAGTATCGGTAACGATGCCATCAACATACTGACCGACTTTATAGCCAGCACTTGGACGCCCTGCGATAGTTACAAAAGTACTGGAATCAACCTCTGGTCCCTGGTGCTCAGCCCTTCCCTCTTGAAGTTCTTCATCTTCAATTAAAACTCTAACTCTCTGCCCGATTCGATCTGAGGCTTTCTGCATAACTAACTCTTCAGCGATCATGGTTAATTCACTGGTTCGCTCAGTGATAACTTGCGGATCTAACTTTCCCTCAAGGGTCAAAGCTTCAGTCTTATCTTCATCAGAGTAGGCAAATATTCCGATTGCATCAAGATTTGATGCATTTACAAAGTCAACTAGCTCTTGATACTCACTCGCACTCTCGCCAGGAAATCCCACGATAAAGTTGGAGCGAATTCCAGCCTCTGGACTAAGCGCTCTTATCTGAGTTATTAAGTGCAGGAACTTCTCACCATCACCAAAGCGTCGCATTCTTCGAAGTAGGGTTCCTGCAGCATGTTGAAATGAGATATCAAAGTAGGGAACAACTTTCTCAGTAGCAATCAAGGCTTGCAGTAGCGTCGGTCTAATCTCTGCTGGTTGAAGATATGAAGCTCTAATTCTCTCGATTCCATCTATTTTTGAAAGCGCCGGGAGCAATTTCTCCATTGCCTTTAAATCACCAAGATCTTTTCCATAAGAGGTGGTGTTCTCGCTAACTAAGAAGAGTTCGCTAACGCCATTTTCTGCAAGCCATCTAGCCTCGTTAATAATCTCATCTGGAGTTCTTGAGATAAAAGATCCTCTAAATTGCGGGATGGCGCAGAATGAACATCTACGATCACAACCTGAAGCAATCTTTAAGGGGGCCATAGGAGAGTTAGCAAGTCTCTTCCTTGCAAAAGTTCCGCCTTGACCCATTTTTGTATTTAACTCAACCTTCATCTCCTGCCTTGCAACAGGTGAGATGGGGATCAAACTTCGCCGATCTCTTGGGGTGTGGGCAGGCTTTGAATTTCCAGCAAGAATATTCTGCAATCGAGTTGAAATATCTGCATAATCATCAAAACTTAATATTGCATCAGCCTCTGGCATCGCCTCTGCTAACTCTTTTCCATATCGCTCAGCCATACAGCCCACAGCAACTACTGCCCGAAGCGTTCCATCTGCCTTCATGGAGTGAGCCTCAATCAGGGCATCTACTGAGTCTTTCTTAGCTGATTCAATAAAACCACAGGTATTTACCAGAGCCACATCAGCAGTTGCTACATCATCAACTAATTGCCAGCCATCAGCTGCAAGTCGTCCTGCTAACTCTTCAGAATCAACATCATTTCGCGCACAGCCCAGAGTTACTAAGGCAACGCTTTTAGGCTTGGACACCTAGTTATTCTACAGAGAAGAGGTGAGAGTTAACCTTGATTAGAAGCTTGCGGACCAAATTCCAGACGTAAAACTTCACCAACTGCGCCAGCAACTCCAATATCTTCGCCATTTACCGTAAGGCTAATCGCGCCAGCATTTCCAATGACTAGATAGAGCAGTTGATTATCGGTGAATATCCTCTCCTCGCCTTGGCGAATTCGTCCACTAAATTGTGTGGTGCCGGTGCTATCACTCACCGCAACCCAGGAAAGTCCATTGACTGCCTTAAGTCTTACCTCAACGCCCTCTCTAATTGCAGCGCTAGGTTGGTTCTCATCCCTATTGTTACTTGGAGCTGTAATGCTGTTTTGCTCCGGTGAATCCTCTATTGAAATAATCGCTGTTCCAACAAGTGCAAAGATAAATAAGCCAGCTGCTGCTCCAGTGAGCCACTTCCAAGATATTGGCTTTCTCTCCTTCTTCTGCTTTGTGACGCTATTTTCATTTAATAAATCTCGAATAGATTTACTTAAAGGAATTGTCTGAGATTCAAATTTAATTAGAACATCACTATCGCCAACTCCACAGATTCTTGCAATTGTCTTAATATGGCCACGAGCATAAGTTGGGCCGCCTGCAGTTGAGAAATTATCTTTCTCTAAATCTTCAATCACCGATGCCGGGATACGCGAGCGTTTGGCAAGTTGCTCGACAGTAAAACCTGCCGACTTGCGCATCTCTTTTAGCGTTAAACCAACCGACATGAAAGCCTCTAAATCACTGGTGGGAAGGCAAATTGTAGAAGCAGAGGCCAAGCAAGGACAACCTAAATCTCAAAGTATTAATCCTTTAAGCAGGGGCGTTGCAATATAGCCCCTAAAAATTCACCCCTGAATTACCTCAAGGACAGATGCCAGATCCTCCTGTTTAACTAAAACTACTCGAGCCTTAGAGCCTTCTGAGGGTCCAACAATCCCGCGGCTCTCCATCAAATCCATCAGCCTTCCAGCTTTAGCAAAACCAATTCTCAACTTTCGCTGCAACATCGAAGTTGATCCAAATTGAGTGCCAACAACTAGCTCAACAGCTTGAATCAATAACTCTTTATCATCACCGATTTCTTCATCAGAGCCACGAGATGCAACTACTGGTTTTAAAATATCCTCTCGATAGACCGGCTTTAACTGAGATTTAACATGATTTACAACCGCCTCAATTTCTCGCTCTGAGACATAAGCGCCTTGAATTCGCATTGGCTTACTTGCTCCCATTGGTAGAAAGAGAGCATCGCCTTGTCCGACAAGTTTTTCAGCACCTGGGGTATCAAGAATAACTCTTGAGTCGGCAAGAGATGAGGTGGCAAAAGATAGGCGTGAGGGAACATTAGCCTTAATTAAACCTGTGACAATATCAACGCTAGGTCTCTGAGTGGCGATAACAAGGTGAATACCAGCAGCTCTTGCAAGCTGAGTAATTCTTACAATGCAATCTTCAACATCTCTTGCAGCAACCATCATTAAATCAGCTAACTCATCAATTACTACCAATAGATATGGATAGGGCTCAAGGGCCGCATCTGCACCCTCTTTTGCAATAACTTTTCCAGCTCTAACTGCCTTATTGAAATCATCGATATGCCTAAAGCCATATGTTGAAAGATCGTCATAGCGCATATCCATCTCACGCACTACCCAAGCAAGGGCCTCTGCTGCTTTCTTTGGGTTGGTAATAATGGGAGCAATTAGATGCGGTATTCCTTCATAAGAGTTAAGTTCAACTCGCTTGGGATCTATAAGAATTAAGCGAACATCATTAGGGGTTGCTTTCATCAAGACTGAGGTAACTAGCGAGTTGATCATTGATGACTTGCCAGCGCCAGTAGCACCCGCCACAAGTAGATGTGGCATTTTGGCTAAATTTGCGCAGATAAAACTACCCTCTACATCTTTGCCAAGTGCAATCACCATTGGATGGTGGTCATTTCCAGCAACACTTGAGCGAAGCACATCACCTAGAGAAACTATCTCTCTATCGCTATTTGGAATCTCAATACCAACTGCAGATTTACCTGGAATTGGAGAGAGGATTCTTACATCGCTACTTGCAACTGCATATGCGATGTTCTTACTAAGGGCGGTAATTGCCTCAACTTTAACCCCTGAGCCAAGCTCAACTTCATAGCGAGTGACGGTAGGCCCGCGCATAAAGCCAGTAACTTCACAGTCGATATCAAATTGGGCGAAAACTTCAGTTAATGACTGGACAATCTGATCATTTGCTTTGGTCTTTGTCTTACTAGATGGGGTGGTTCGAAGCAGATCCATCGAAGGCAGTTCATAGGAGTCTGTTGAAGAGAGGAGTAATTGCACTGGCCTTGCAGGCTTTGCGATTATCTCCGGCTTTGGAATCTCAACAGTGAACTCTTCATCAAAGCTCTCCTCATCAATTTCTTCCTCTAGATCTTCTTCTTGTGTATTACTAAAATCTTGAACCAAGGGAGTTTCAAATGGCGGTGTATCGGCAATTTCAAACTCTTGCCTCTCTAGTTTCCGCTCTCGCCTTTCATCAAGTGCTCCTGTGACCTTATCGCTTGCCCCCGAGAAGAGGCTCTTAATTAAGTCGATTACCTTTGAAAAAGGAGTGGCTGTAATAACAAGTGCGCCAAATATTAAGGTCAGGATAAGAATTGGAATAGCCAACATATCGGTAAGTAGCGCAACTAGTGGAGTTGATACTGCATAGCCAATCCATCCCCCACCCTCTCTCATCGCAGTTGCGCCAGTGTTAATTGATGAAGGATTAATGATGTGAATTAGCCCAGTTGAACTTAAAACTAGAAGTAGTGAGCCGATAGTTATTCGACCATTTGCGCCTTTATCTTCCGGGGTGCGAAATAAGCGGAGCGCAAAGTAGCCAAAGAGAATTGGTGTAAGTATTGCGACTCTGCCAAATCCTCCATAGAAGAAGGCATATGCAGCTCTACCAAATGCATTATCTAATTGCATCCAAGCAGTCGCTGCCGCAATTAGTGCAACAATCAAAAGAATTAAACCAATACCATCACGTCGATGTTCAGGTTCTAAATCTTTGGCTCCGCGAGTGATGAATCGGATGCTACCGCCAAGTGATTTAGCAATTGCGCTCCATATAAAGCTAAAGCCGCCCGCGATAGAAGATGCTATACCGCTTGCTTTCTTGGAAGATTTTTTCTTTGCCACAACGAAAAATCGTATTAGAAAATAAATTTCTTAAAGGACAGGCGCGCCGTTAAACCTCAATTACAACAGGCACAATCATCGGGCGACGGCGATGTTCTTCGCCTACCCAACTTCCTACCGTCTTTCTCACTACTTGTGAGAGTTGATGAGTTCCATTAATTCCACCTGCTACCGCTCCGGTTAGGGCTCGCTCTATTCGACCCTTTACTTCATTAAATAGCGCAAGGTCTTCAGCAAAACCACGAGCATGAATGTCGGGGCCAGCAACAATCTTTCCACTCTGTGAATCAATAACGACAATTACTGAGATGAAACCCTCTTCTCCTAAAATTAAACGATCCTTTATAGATGCTTCAGTTATATCTCCAATACTCTGGCCATCTACATAAACATAACCCACTGGAACTGCGCCAACCACGCGCGCTCTTCCTTCGCTTAAATCTACAATGACTCCATTATCAACAACTATGACATTGCTTGGCTTAACTCCAGTTGAGATTGCAAGTTCAGCATTTGCGCTCATATGGCGCCACTCGCCATGAACTGGCATAACATTTTTTGGCTTGACCACGTTATAGCAATAGAGAAGCTCGCCTGCAGCGGCATGACCTGAAACATGTACTAGAGCATTGCCTTTATGAACTACGCGAGCTCCAAATCTAGTTAATTCATTTATTACTCGATAGACCGAATTCTCATTCCCCGGAATTAGTGATGATGCAAGAATGACAGTGTCATCTCTACCCACTCTAATTTGATGATCACCATTTGCCATTCGCGATAGAGCTGCAAGTGGTTCACCTTGAGATCCGGTGCATATCAATACAACTTTATCTCCGGCGCTTTCAATTTCATTTGCTTCTAGCAAGGTATTTGGCGGGA